>OGRC01001020.1_pt1 | contig 20122 bp, 21 predicted proteins | sample 1553431 | NCBI WGS metagenome assembly OGRC01 (sample SAMEA2580064, study PRJEB22360) | human gut metagenome | biome: human gut; feature: human-associated habitat; material: faeces | place: Denmark | collected 2008/2010
AGAAATCTTCGATCAATTTGTCCGCGCGAAAACGCTCATGACATTCTTTACAATCCATAAGCGGATCGCTGAAACCTCCGAGGTGACCGGAAGCTACCCAAGTCTGCGGGTTCATAAGGATTGCACAGTCAACACCGACATTGTACGGGTTCTCCTGAACGAACTTTTTCCACCATGCTTTTTTTACATTGTTTTTCAGCTCTACACCGAGATTACCGTAATCCCATGTATTCGCCAGACCGCCGTAAATCTCTGATCCCGGATACACGAATCCTCTTGATTTTGCAAGCGCCACGATTTTATCCATTGTCTTTTCAACCATTTTTATGCTCCTCACATTTTTTATTCTCAATGGTATTCATTATAACTTGTACAGCCTTATTTTTCAAGCATCATCGCACAGACAATCTCCATTACTCCCTATGGCATTCTTATACCAATAAGAAGAACAATTTTCTAACAGCATTATTTGTGCATAGCTCCCTTCACCTCAAATTCATACAAGTAAACGTCCTCCAGCGTCGGAGCAACCTCTCTGATCTCATCATACTCTTCCGGACACTTCTGTGTCACTACGCGGACGATAATTTGTCCGTCTTTTCGGAACAGATTACTTATTTCAAACTTTTCTTTCACTTCTTCCAGCTCCTGCTGCCCGATACACATTTCAAACACTTTCCCATGAATCTTTGCCTGTAATTGTTCGGGACTCGCCTTATCAATAAGCCGTCCGTTTTTCATCAGCAGAATTTCTTTGGAAATAAACTCAATATCCGACACGACATGAGTCGCGATCAGCACGATCCGATCCTGACTCAAGTCTGAAATAAGATTACGGATACGAATACGTTCTTTCGGGTCTAATCCTGCCGTCGGCTCATCGAGGATCAAAATCTTCGGATCGTTTAAAAGCGCCTGTAAAAGAAGCACTCTCTGTTTCATTCCTCCTGACAGTTCCTTGATCTTTTTACGTTTCACCTTGTCAAGATTTAACAAAGGAAATAAAAGCTCCATCCGAGCGCGGATTTCCTTTTTCTTCATTCCTTTCAGCGTTCCCATATAAGCGAGAAACTCAGTCACTGTAAACGTTTCGTACAACTGTTGCTGCTGAGGCATATATCCGAGTGATTTTCTGTAAGCCGCGCCCCATTTCAAAATATCTTTTCCGTTGCACAAAATTCTCCCCGAATCCCGAAGAAGATTATCTGTCAGTATATTCATCAGCGTACTCTTCCCCGCCCCGTTCGGTCCGAGTATACCATAAATTCCATTTTCAAACGTCGCGTCAAAATTTTGCAGGGCTTTTTTCTTCCCATAACTTTTGCATAATTCCCGAATCTTGATTTCCATCCCTGCTACCTCCTGTTCTCATAAGCGCGATATAAAACATACCCTGCCACAAATGAAAGCGCTCCCCAAAAGATCACGATTTCTGAAATAAGTACGATCCAGTTCCCTTGTAAAATCTGATGCCCGTCCAAAAGACTGTTCAGACTAAGATAATGTACGATCGGAACTCCGCCCCATTCAACGAGCAGCGGACCGCCGAACAAAAGAAGCGAAAGTATCATCGTCATCGTAGAGTCTTTCAAAACGACGGACAATGCCATCGTACTAAATACAATGACAAACAATGTCACAAGCTGCATAATCATCAGCATCAAAACGTATCCGAAGATCGAACAATTTATAACCGACTGTCCCGCAAACATCATCGAACGCACCTTTGCGCCCCAACATTCCAGCGGATACTCCCCGACAACTTTTAATATCGCCGGAATCTTGACTAAAACAAAGATCACCGCTGTAATTCCGAATGACACGCCAAGCTTTTTTAAAAATAATTCTTTCCGCCCCCGCTTCGTACTGCGAAGCAGGTTCATAACTTTCAGATCATATTCCGTTCCGAGAACGCCGGATGCGCTGTACACCGCAGCGATCACACATAAAAGAATCCCGATCAGACGTTCCTTCACCGCCTGATCTCCGAACAAAAGCTGATAGCCTTTTTCATAAACCAACTCCTGTTCATTGACTCCCTTCGCCTGATTATTTGACATAATGTACATCACCTGACTGTACGCCTCGGAAAATCCTTCGTGAGCATACTTGTTTTCTTCCTTCTTCTGAAGAATCTCAACGGCAGTCAAATCTGAATTTTCCGGAGTCATAGAATAGATCTCTTCAAATCGTTTGCGCTCCTCATTGAAGTATTCCACTTTTTCTTCTGTCATCTTTCCCTGCTGATCGGTCATATAAAACTTATAGTATTCTTCCTTGATGTCCCTGTATGTCGGAATAGAATTCCCGACAAGAACAGCGCCGTACATGACCGCGATACATACCCATATCATACGGTTTGACAAAAGACATTTCACACTTTCGTAAAAATATAATTTATCCGAAATAAAACCGATCCGGCTGCTGTTTTTTCTCTCCCTTCTCCATCTTCTCTTTGTTTTGGCACATCGGAAAAACCTCCGCACATTTCCCAAAACAAAAAGAACAAGTACTACCGGAAGAACAATCCGAAATACAGTCATCGCATTGACCGGATTGTCAAAAAAGTCTAAATTATGGTATTTAGAAAACAGCGGATACACTTTCATATATTCTGCCGGATTAACGTATTTGAACACGTCCGCATAAGACACTGACGGAAGAAATACAGACAGCATATATTCTGCAATTCCAACCGCTCCGATTCCGATCATTGCGCCGGACGGTGTCTCTGATTTTTGAGCAATCCATATCATTCCTAATATGATCACATAGCAGACTGCCATCTTGACGATCAGATATAAGAATAAAAACATTCCTACAGACATCATATACGGACTTTCATACATCGTAGTTACCGACTGGATCGGACGAGAGAGGTCACCAAAGCCATATTTCTGCCACGCATAAAGATAATCGACACCATAAAAAAGAAGAACGAGCAGCGCCGTCACACAAGCCGCCACTGTCAGCTTTGCCCCGATCACAGAGCCTCTTCCGCGATAACAGGATCTCAGCAAAGGATACAGTTTATTTTTCTTTTCATCCAACACAAGAAAATACACTGTCACTACAAGCATAAAAACGATGCAAAGATCTGTAAATTCTGCTTCTGTGGCAAAGATTACTCCGTCCGATACATCACTCTTTAGTTTCAGTCCTTTCAGTTTCTCATACGCATCCGGGGTAATCTGTGCATTCCGATAAGCAAACGTTCCTTCATTCGAGAAAATAGCGCTGGACATACTCGCGCTTTTTTCCTTGATCTCCTCGAGATATTTGTCGTATCGGTTGACCTGTCTGTACTCCTGAAAGATTTTGTTGTACAACATCTCTTCTGCATATTCATTCCCCGTATAAACAGGAACTTTCTTTTCCGGAAGCTTCTCGATCCACTCTTTACGCTTTTCTTCCGGCTGAGCCTTCAGATCTGCATAAATCTGTTTCACCGCTCCTGCATCGTACATCTCCATCTTCATTTTTTCAGACAGCGTCCAAATATTAAAAAGAAAAAACACCGCGCACAAAAACCAAAAATAGCGAAATGCACGAAACTTTTTCCATTCATACATTACAGATTTCATCCGATCCCTCCCCTCCGGCAAGGTTCTTTTGTTTCTCTTACTCTTCAGTTACAATATTCCCCGCCGAAGAAACTCTCGGCGTATAAATCACTTTCATCTCACCTGTTTTCCCAAACAGATCTTCTTTCTCAATATAGGCGTCGTACATGAGAAGATCTCCCTCAATTTCTTTTTCGCCGATATATTTTTCCTGATATGTAAAATAAACTCCGTCTTTCGTTATATCGTTAATTCCACTAAGCCACGCCTGATCTGTCAAAAGTCGGTCTGACAGTTCCAGATTACTGATCCCTTCCTCATTTTTTACATATAATTCATTTTCAGGAAATGCCCGAAACAAAATTCCTTCTTCACTTACACCTTCTACAGTGACTTTTTCAGCGCCAACTTCTTCCGCCTGAACAATTTTTTCATTTTCCTTTGAATCAATATGATAGCAATAGAGAGACTTTCCTTCATCACCGATATAATAGAAAACCTTCCCATCCTGCATCACTTCAACACGCTGATAATCAGCGGTATTCAACGAGATTTCAGTCAATGTTCCACTCTCATAATCAAATAAGTTATATTGTACTCCGTCATCTTTCACTACAGCACACACTTGATACTCTTTCGTTCCTCCAAGCATAAGAATATGGCTTACATCTTCCAGCTTTACAATTTCCGTCTGCTCCAACGTGTCAAGATTCAGACGATTCAACGAACAATTAAATCCCATTGCCTGTCCGCTTTGTGCCTGTCCTTCTTCCTGTTCCGCCATGATTTCATTTTGTAATTCACAGTAGGTATAGTACATATTCTCATTTAAAATCACTGCCGACTCTAACATATCTCCCACAGGAAATGTACCGACTGTTTTCGGATTACTCCCATCCATATGTGAAGCGATCAACTTACCTTCTCGATTATCTACACTCTCGATCCGATATAGTTTCTCTTTATACGGAAACATATACGAAGAAGAACAAACTGCATTGCATGTCGTCTTTTCATCTTCATATACTGATAAATGGCGGCAGTTCGGCTTTCCGCATATCGGTATACTTGTCTGTGTCTCATAATCCGTAAAATACATCAATCCGGCATGTACTGAAAAACTTCCCTTCTCCGTTTTCGTCAGAATACCGTTTACCTCCATGTAATCAGATTGAAGCTGATTCTCGGAAGATGGTTTTTCCGTCTTATCCTCTGATGAACAAGCCGACAACCCCGCCGATAAAAGACAAATACTCAAGACTGTTCCTGCTAATAGTTTCTTTTTCATATCCGTTCTCCCCTGCTCACACGCTTAACGCTTAACAGTTAATTCTCACATTCTCATTCTTGTGCCCCGATCACATTTCCATCCTCATCCAGCGGTTTTCCCCAACCCGTAAATTTTGTTTCAACGAGTGTCTTTATATTATTCTTTCCGGCTAGTAAATCTTCCCAGCTAATATATCCATACCATCCGATATTATCCGAATCTAAAGATTGCAAATAAGAAAAACCAATTCCGTCTTCCGTTCCAAACATAAAACTATTCAATCTGGAATTCTTTTTCGGCAAATTTTCTTCCAAGTAAAGTCTTTTTATTTCTCCACTTTTTGATTCTTTCCAAAACACGTCCCCCTCTTTTTCATCCACTAAATGAAATAGAATTCCATCTTCGCGAACATCCCATATTATTAATTGTAGATACTCTTTTCCAAATGCTGCTTTCGCTTCCTCTTCACTTATACAAATTTCATTTTCACTGGTTTCAAGATCGTGTTTATATACTTCTTTCGGATAATCAATTCCACTATTATAATAAAATCCTGTCTCATCTGCTTTTACAACAGACTGTGTTCTGTTTTTCAAAGAGATTTCTTTTGACTCCTCTTCATCATAGTCAAACTGATAGCATTTGATTCCATTATCTTCTTGTACTGAATAGACCTGATAATCTTTCGTTCCTCCTAAAAATTGAATGGAAAAAACACCCTTTTCTCTGCATAGTTCTCTTAATTCCATCGTATCAAAATTCAATACGCACATTACCGTATCTCTTTTCATCTCGGAGGTCTGCTCTTCGGATCTTACCACTACGTCTTTTAAAAAAAACATCTGATTCCCCACTACAACCCCGCCTTGAAAACTTTCTTCGGCTGTAATAAACATTCCCTTTGATTTCCAGTTGCTCCCGTCTAGATTAGATGCAACTAATTCACGTCCTCCATCGGGAAGAGAACGAAATCCGTATAGTTTTCCTTCATACGGAAACGCTGTACTAATATCTATATTTGCCGCATCACATTTTGTATTACGATCTTCTTTCCATGATATATGACGACAATTCGGCTTATTACAAATCGGTATTCCCTCCATCGTTTCAAAATCGATATAATACAGAAGCCCGTTTAGAACTCCAAAATACCCTTCCTCTACTGTCGTACCACCCCACACTTCCATATAATCTGATTGGAATTTGTCAGATGCAGAAGTTTTCTTTTCCTTTCCACATCCGATCATTCCAAAACACAAGATTAATACGAATACAAATGATATAAAACGTCTTCTTTTCATAATGGTATTCCCCCTTAATTACTAAGAATCAATCATATACAGTAAGGCTGTTTTATAGTCTTTTTCACCTTAAGTCTTTTAACCAGATCTCTCTGTTAATTATAAATCAAAGCTATGCATTTTACTATAAAACAGCCTGAATATTTAATTTTTAATTATTTTTTATACTCAACTATGTATTAAGAGCTGCGCCTAAAATATCCCAACCATTGAAAGACGGGGAATACATCTCAACCACTTTTATTCCTAAAATAAAGCTCATGACAATCAGTTGTTTTGCACTTTTGCCTTGTTGCCAAATACATTCCTCCCAGCTGTATTCTAGTATATCTGAATTATAAATTTCAATCCTGCAAAATCGGATAACTCTCATTCACTCTACCTTAATTTTTTTCATTTATCCATTTATAAAGAGAATAAAAATTAAGAACAAGAATTCCTATTGTTAGAAATGCGTGATTTTCATAATTCATATATTCTCTTGTATATAACCAATCGTTAATAAATAATAATATTAAAGCAACTAGAACACCTGCTTTGTATTTGTTTGGTTTTAGCCCTTTCATTTTTCATCACCCTATCTTCACGGTCCTATAGCGATAATATCCTGCATTACAAGGAGCGGAATGTCGTGGTTCACATCCTGGGATGTAGCCCGGCACATAGGTTGCATACACCTCATATTTTCCGTCAGGTGGTCCTCCTGTCCCCGCATACACATAATCAACAATAACCTTACAAGGATTAAGATGATGCGGATGTATAAGTTCTACAATACCACAAGCCCCATAAATTATAGATACAATTCCTATCACTGTCTCGCCTGCTATCCGATACTCTGAAGTTGTCTCGACTTTATTTGTAAAAACATGTGTATAATCATTAATGATAATTTCACCATTTCTGTAATAGATAACTTCAACTCCTGTATCAAATCTTTTCACTAGATTTCCATAATCATCTAGATCCATAGATTCAATTTGAGGTTTTGATCCAATAGTGCAAGAATCACAACTATTATTTTGTGCCACTACCATATATTGCGGTAATAAAATGTAAGACACGAATGCTATTATAATTCTTTTCTTTTTCACCCTTTGTCCTCACTACATCAATAAACTGAAGTAACACCATTGTGAAACAGGCATATCCGATTCCGCACACCACAGTCTCATTTCTGACAAAGATGCCTGACGCCACCGACAAACCGACAACTCCTAAGATCCAAATACATCTTTTCCATCCGCTTGACTCCCTGCTGATTCGATACCTTCTCAATGCGGTGAAAAATAAAATCACCACCAGAACCCCTGTACACGCCGCCCGTTGTCAAACTTAAGATTTCCAAATGTTTCAATCCATATAAATAATAAGAGTATTCTTCCCGTGCGATCAGATCATTTTTTATAAACTGCTCAACAATTCCTTCAAACCGATCTTTACTTCTGTTTTTCATCTTTCAGTTTCACCGCATCTTTCGGAATTTCTTCTTGATAAAGAATCCATGAGCATTTGCCTATCATAATGAACTTCGTGACAATACCTGAGCTGATAACTAAAAAATTCAACCATCTTTTATAAATCACTTTCCCAATCATTTATCCTCTTTCCTCTTTTGTTTGAACTATTTTTTACAGTTCTGATTATACACTATTTTTCTTTGAATTTTTTCAACTTGTAACAAAATGTATGGTTTATTGTAATAACTTGCACTTCACCTCGCTATTTTCTCTGACATCTCTCTATTTTGGACCTTTATAACAAAAAACAAATCGCAAAGAAACCTTTTCACTCCTTCTATAAAAGATTCAAAAAAAGAAAAACACAGCGCATACTCTCTTCAAATACCGCTGTATTTTTCCTATATATTCTATATATTGTTTATTTCTCGCCCGTTTCCCACAAGTTTATATTCAATGTGAAACTAGCTTTCTCCGATTCCCATCGAACGTCTCCGTTATATTTTTCTGCTATTTGCTTTACGCTCAACAATCCAAGTCCATGATTGTGTTTATCTGCTTTCCTCGTATGAAGATCTGACACTGTCTCGCTGCATGAATTTTTACAGCAGATTACAACCCCTTTATTTTGGTATATAACAAATAGATCGATCCATTTTTCTTTTTCGCAAGACATACATGCCTCAATCGCATTATCCAATATATTTCCGAACAAGATTCCTAAATCTGTACCGCAAATTTCCAACTTTTCCGGCAACTTTACATCGAACTTGGCATGAATCTCTTTCGCCTCGATTTCTGCATACTTCATATTCAAGATTCCGTTTACAACTGCATTCGCGGTAAATAATTTCTGCTCTGCCTTTTCTAACTGCTTCAAAATACTTCGTATTTCCCGCTTTCCTTCTTCAAGCTCTCCTGTTTCAAGATATCCGTATATTCCTGCAATCTGATTTTTCATATCATGCCGGATCTTCCGGATTTCCTGTTGATGCTGCTCCACCTGTTCGTAATGAAGTTTTTGATATTCATATTCTTTTAATTGGTTTTTCATCTCGCCTTCTGCGATATGATATTGCTCCTGCTTTCGGAAAAGAATATATGTAATTATATTAATCGCACCGACAATCACTGTCACGATCCAACCGAAAATCAGATCGGTTGATTCTTTCATAATCTGTGCTTCATAAAGATAGATAATCAAAACAGCGCTTAATATCGGAATGATCAGAATGCTTTTCTGCACCTTTCTCTCCGGCGTATTTTTCTTACGCCTACTGAAAAAATATAGGACAAGCACGAGGATCAGCCGCAGTTCTGTAAGAAAACGTTGGAAAAACTGTGTGATACTGCTGTCCAATTTCGGCATTTCGGATGCTTCGATATGAAAAAAATATCCAATACTCAACCCAACAATTCCTTCAATCGTAATTACAAATGCAAAATAAGAACTTCCTACAAATAGTTTCCTCTTCCAATTTCCTTCAAAAAATCCAAGTACAACTACGATAAAAATAATTGACACAACCAGATTAACATTCCTGTTTGCAAAATAGTGATTTATAAAAGATGCTATTGCTGCTATCACGATTAATATTGCAAAATCAATTCGGTTTCCCACAATCCTTTTCGGTTTAAAAAAGCACAAGGCAAATAAATAGATTATTAAACTATTGACTATACTCCATACATATTCCATCATCTACGTCTTCCCCATTTCTTCATCAAAATAAAATTTTGATATACTATGTTGAAGTTCTTCTTATAACTCCTTGCAATCGGTACTTTCGCTCCTGATCGAAGGATTACCTTTTCCCTCTCCACTTCTTTTAATTTTTCCATATTAATGAGATATGAATTATGTATTCTCACAAACATCGAACCTTTCATCTCGTCCTCAATCTGATCTAATCTTCCGTAAAATTCATGATCTCCGCTCTCTGTATGTACAATAATTTTTCTTCTGCGGCTTTCAATATACTCAATCTCATCATAATAGAAAATAAAATCTTTCGTTTTATCTGTAAATCGAATACAATTTGTTCTTTCTTTAATCGTATGCAACGCGCGCACGATCGTACGACATGCAGTCTCTTCATGGATCGGTTTCACCAGATACTGGAACGCCTGCACGTCGAATGCTTTCTGCATCATCTCACTATGATTTGTCATAAAAATGATCACCGCATTTCTATCCTCTGTTCGGATATGTTCTGCCAATTCCAGTCCGCTCAGCTTCTTCATCTCAACGTCAAGAATATACAGTGCATATGGCATATTTCCTTTCTCAAGCAATTCTTCGGCAGACACGAAGCATTCACATTTTCCTGCCATCCCTGTTATTTCTAAACATTTCTCTACATTTTTTTCAATCGAATTTTGTATAAATTCTTCATCTTCACATATCGCTATTCTCATTTGACCTTACGCTTTCTTCTCTTCCTTTATTATTTTCTTTCACTTTTTTGTCTCAGACTTCTGAAATCTAAGCACAATCCCCGTTCCGAAATACACCACATCAAATAAGAGTCTCTAATATTTCCAGTGATTTAAAACGCTTTCCGACATATATATCCGTCATCCGGCTCATCACATTTTCAAGTTCTGTCAATACTTTTTCTGTCACATTAAACGTATATAATTTCTCAATCGTACTTGTTTCTATATATTGCATACTATACAAAGTCGAAGGATCCAGACTCATCCCGTCCCGTACGTCTTTCATACATTCGCTGCACACAAGTCCGCCTTTCACCGCGCTGAACACGGCAGGCCTTTCTTTATTTCCGCAAGTCATACACTGAAATACCTGCGGCGCCTGTCCGTTGATCGTCAACGCTTTCAATTCAAATATGTAACGGATAAGCATGTTTGGAATATGCGGATTTGTCAGCGCCCGAAGCGTCTGATAAAGAAGTTTTAACATTTCCCGCTCATCATTAAATTCTTTCGTATAATAATCTGTAAATTCAAGAAAATAAAAACCGTAATATGCTCCGACGATATCGCCGCGCAGCTCGGCAAAATAATTAGAAATACTCGCCGACTGTATCGTGTAAGATGTCCTCCCCTCATACATCGTAAATGTTCCGAAAGAAAACGGATTGACCGCACCGACAAGCGGACTGTTCGGGCGTCTTGCCCCCCGTGCAAACGCCGAGATCTTTCCCTGTTCTTTTGTAAGTATTACAACACGCCGGTCATACTCGCCGACCGGCATCGTAGAGAGTACCATTCCTGTCAGTATAATCTGATTCACGCCGTTCCTTTCTGCCGGAGCTTCCATCTGCTTTCCGGCTGTTTTTATAATTCAAATAATCATCAATCTTTCCTGATGTCATAAATAATTCCCAGTATTCTTCTTTCATCTGTTCCACCTCTTCTTCCGTGATCTTTAAGAATAGTTTCCCCGACAGAAAAGAAGGTCATACTGTATAAAAAATACCATTTTTCGCAAGAGAGAATTATTGCTTTCTATATCATTCGTCCTCTTGATTATTCGTCCTCACGGTATCCGAAATTTTTCATAAGATAATCGCTGTCACGCCAGTTTTTCTGTACTTTTACCCACAGCTTCAAATTCACTTTACATCCGAGCATTCTCTCGATCTCATAACGCGCGGTACTGCCGATCTTTTTCAGCATACTTCCCTGTTTTCCGATAATAATTCCTTTATGAGAATCTCTTTCACATATGATCGTCGCGTCGATATGCATTACTCTTCGTTCCGCCTTCATCCGATCGATCGCCACTGCGATTCCGTGAGGGATCTCTTCATTCAGGCAGTGAAGCGCTTTTTCACGGATCAATTCTGCCACGATCTGACGCTCCGGCTGATCTGTGACAGTATCTTCATTGTAAAACTGCGGTCCGTACGGAAGATATTTTAAAATTACTTTTATAAGTTCATCTGTATTATCTCCGGATCTTGCCGATACGGGCACGATCTCTGCAAAATCATATTCTTTTCTGTATGCATCGATAAATGTCAGTATCTCTTCTTTTTTCACCATATCGATCTTATTAATAACAAGAATAACCGGAGTTTTCACTTTCTTAAGCTGTTCGATAATATGACGGTCTCCCGCCCCGATAAAAGCAGACGGCTCGACAAGCCAAAGCACAACGTCAACTTCATTCAAAGAACGCTCTGCAATATTTACCATATATTCTCCAAGCTTATTTTTTGCTTTGTGGATACCCGGAGTATCCACAAAAACAATCTGGCCTTCCTCTGTCGTTAAAACCGTCTGGATGCGATTTCTCGTCGTCTGCGGTTTATTCGATGTAATCGCGATCTTTTGTCCGATCAAATGATTCATTAATGTTGACTTTCCTACGTTCGGTCTTCCGATCAAAGTTACAAACCCTGATTTAAAATCTTCTCTCATATCAATATCCTTTCCTACGCTTAACATTTCTCGTTCTGTCATACTTCTTAACTTAATGTTCGGATCTCCATAAACATCTCTTTTTGTTCTTCTATCTTTTCCTCGCTTCCGATCACGCAGATTTGATCTGCGTCAAGCACCGCTTTTAATATTTTTGCAAGCGCGCGGATATCTTTTTGATCTGCCGAAAGGATCTGCTCTCTTTCCCGGCGGATCATTTCCTCTGTCACGCGGCTCATATACAGGTTCATAGAACGGCTTCCTTTTGCGGCTGGATTCATCGGGCGGTCGATATTACTGATCGTTCCGATAATAAATTTATTCATATCTCTGTCGTCTACATTAAAGTTTTCGAGATAATCTACAACGCCTTCGTAAATCTCCATCGTTTTCTCAAGATTCGGATCGCGGTACGAGATCAGATAACCTTCTCCGATCCGGTTAAAATTGCTCATACATCCGTAAGCTCCGCCTTTCACGCGGACGTTCTGCCACAAATAATCGTAGCTTAAAATCACTTTCAAGATCTGAAGCGCTCCTGTATATTCTTCTCCGCCGTCAATGAAATTGCCGACTCTTGCAACATACTGTACTTTTGAAGATGTTTTGAACCCTTCGTTTCTTTTTTTACAATGAATGATGCATCTGTTTTCTTTCGCTTCTGCCTGTACCGCATCTGCGTCATTTAACTGTTTTGACAAAGCCTCAAATGCATTTTCCATATAGGCAAGTCCTTCCTTTGCCGAAGTATAGCTGACCATCATATTATCTGCGCAAAAGATCTGTTTTGAAATTGCTTTTAACCGACAGATCAATTCTTCTTTGTGGTCGTCAAAATTTTCCTCGATCTCTTTTACTATTTCGTAAAATCCGATTCCGTCTGTATCGTCTTTAAATTTTGCAAGAGGCGATGTATATGACAGCGCACGCAAAGCGGCAGTCGTATGTCCCGATGACAAGAACGACATACTAAGGCGTGATTTCAGCATCGCAAGAATTTCTTTTAAACGTTTCTCATCGTCAAGCTTAGAGCAGGTCAGTATTTCCCGCATCATAGAGAAAAGAACGTCCATCTTCGGATACAGTGATTTTCCTTTCATTTCAAATGTCGCTTTGAATTCCTTTTCCTTTACTTTCTGCGCATCTGCATATAATTCAAGCGATGTTCCGATTCCGCCTGTATGGATATTGATCTCATTAAACAGCTCTCCGTACTCGTAATTTTCTGTATCGATAATGCCGAGAACACTTTGCAAAATGCCGACGTACGGAAGATCTTCTTCCCTGATTGCGGAAAGGTCGAACATAAGCGTTACATACCCGATTCCGTTTGTCTCAACGTTATGATAGATCGTTTTCACTCCGTCTATCTCCATCTCTTCGTTATAAACAGGCGCGATTTCAGGAGAAATATCTTCTCTTCCAAGCACCGGGATCTTCGCCAGATCTTCCGGCGCGGATTCTTCTTCCTGATAGGCTTCCAGATCTTTTGTATCCTGCACAAGTTTCTCAATCTCTTCTTCGGACAGACTTTCTTTATACGCCTGCAGTTTCTCTGCAAGCTCCCGATCCATTCTCGCAGTCCTTCCCTTCTCCGGTCGAATAATTACGATCGCCCCATGCGGATTCTCCAAAAGATAATCTCGGATCAACTGCTCAAAATAGCCTGTTTCGATCTGACTTTTCAAAAACTCAAATGTCGGAATCGCCTCCATATGGATAAACGGTTTTTCTTCATCATAAAGCCAGCTGTCGAACAACTGAAGTCCGTACATCAATCCTCTCGGATAACTTCCGAAGTCTGCCTCTCTGAAACGGAACTCATAATAATTCAATCCAGCCTGCAATGCCTTTTTATCAATTCCGCCTTCTGCAATATTTCGCAGCGTATTTTCAATCACTTCCACAAACGCTTCCTTCTGCTCCATATTTGCATTTTTAGAAATAACAGAAAAAATCGGCTGATAAACTCCATTATCATATGATCCCATAATATCTTTTCCGATTCCCGCGTCAAGAAGCGCTTTTTTCAGCGGCGCTCCCGGAGCAGACAAAAGCGCATAATCTAAGATCTGAAATGCAAGATAAAGCTTTTCATCTAAGGAAGTTCCGATCACTTTATTATAAGAAAGATAGGTATTATCCGCTTCGCTTTCATCGCTTGCTATAGAATATTCCTGAACAATTTCCTGCATTTGTGAAAACGGCTTCTGATATTTAATCTCCGAATCAACCGCAATCTCATCAAAATCAGACAAATACTTTTCATCAAGCCAGTTCAGTTTTTCTTCCATATCCATATCGCCATACAGATAAATATAGCTGTTTGACGGATGATAATATTTCCTGTGGAAATCAAGAAACTGTTCATACGTCAGCTCAGGGATCACTTCCGGATCACCGCCGGATTCATTTGCATACGATGTATCCGGAAACAGAGAATTCAAAATCACCCGGTCAAGCACCCCTTCAGGTGAAGAAAACGCGCCTTTCATCTCATTGTATACAACTCCCGAAAGCTTCAGCTCCTCATCCGGCGCATCCAGTTTATAGCTCCAGCCTTCCTGACGAAACGTTTTATCCTGCTCATAAATGTTCGGATAAAATACCGCGTCCATGTAGACATGCATAAGATTCTGGAAGTCTTTATCATTGCAGCTTGCCACTGGATAAACCGTCTTGTCAGGATAAGTCATCGCATTTAAAAATGTATTAAGCGATCCTTTTACAAGCTCTACAAAAGGATCTTTTACCGGAAACTCTCTTGATCCGCACAATACCGAGTGCTCCATAATATGAGGCACTCCCGTACTGTCTGACGGAGGTGTGCGAAAACCGATGGCAAACACTTTATTTTCATCATCATTTTCCATCAGAAGAACTCTTGCCCCGCTCTTTTTATGACGCAGAAGTGTTCCTTTTGAATTCAGATCAGATAAATCTCTGCTTTGTACGATTTCATAAGCTTTCAAATCACATATACTCATTTTTTCTCTCCTTCATATCTCGTTTTCTATTACGTCTTTAATTATTTCTTTTTCTACTATTTCTTTATTATTTCCTTTTTATGATTTCTCTCCTGCAGTTTCTTTTCCCATTGTTCCATTCCTCACTATTCCACTCCGCATTATCCATTCCTCACTATTCCATTTTCTGTTGTCTCTTTCTTGTTATGAGTGGGGCGCAATTTTCATTGTACCACTTCAGGAAAACCTTTACTGAAATGCATTTCTCCATCTTCTGTTATAAATACTGCTTCTGTATCCGGTGTCTGCTCGATCAGTTTTAATCCTTTTTCTAATCCAAGCGCAAAACATGCCGTACTTAATCCGTCACCGTCCACCGACTGCTCTGATAAAACGGTCACAGCCACAAGCCCGTTTTCATACGGATAGCCGCTCTTCGGATTCAAAATATGGTGGTATAATTTTCCGTCTTTTTCAAAATACCGCTCATAAATCCCGGAGGACACAACGGAACGGTCCCGGATTCCTGCGGTTGCCACCGTTTCATTGCGGTCCGCAAACGGTTTTTGTATGCCTACCCGGAATGCTTCTCCATCCGGTCGTGCTCCGATACATAACACATTACCGCCCAGATCGATCACTGCGCTTTCAACCCCCTCGCTTATAAGGAATTCCTTGATCTTATCCGCAATATATCCTTTTGCAATGGCGCCCAGCTCCAGCCCCATTCCGTCTTCCTGAAACCGGATTTTATTCCCTTTTAACTCTACTTTTTCGTAGCCTACATGCTTCTGTGCTTCGACAAGCGTCTGCGGATCCGGAATCTGTTTTTCTCCCGATGTAAAGTCCCACAGCGAAGACAGCGGCTCGATCGTAATATCGAACGCTCCGTCAGACAGTTCGCTGTAATACAATCCTTTTGCGATCAGCTTTGCACACTCTTCGGATAAAAGATAATATCCGTCTTCCTGCGGAAGTGTTCCGTGATTCAACTCGTAAATTTCACTTTCAGGAAGTGTACGGCTGAATATTTTTTCATATTTATCACAAAGTTTTAAAGCTTTGTCAATGATCGCTTCTGCTTTCTTCCCCTCTAAATCATAGATTGTAACGGTCACGACTGTATTTAATTTAAAATCACTTTTGCTGACCGGCTCATCAAACTCCTGATTCTTCATAAAAAACACAATCGCTGCAAACAATATGAAAATAAAAACAACACCAAATATAATTCCCTGCCTTTTCTTCAACTATTTATCCTCCCGGTCATTTCTATTTTTCATTTGTTGTTTTTCTTGCTTTTCTTGCAGTTCTTCGAGTTCTTCCATATCAAACTCAATTTCCGGCAGAAGTTCAAAATAAAAATCCGTATATTTTTCACTTAAAGCAGCGATACATCTCGTCTGCAGCATCTTAAACTTCCTTACAGAAAGCTCGTCCTTATTCAACTTAATATAAGCGCTGATCCATAGTTTTCTTCCTGTTCTGACAATATCATAATAAATATCCACACAACGACTTTCCTGTATGATCGGTTCGACCGTCTGCTTGATCTCTGATACCGTCTCTTCCTCAGGGGAGATCAACAGCAGATCTCTTATTCCTGTAAACACCGTTTTAATCGGGATCGGAAGCATGATCATAGAAAGTACGATCGTAATAAACGGGTCCAGATACGGTGTTAAGTTACCGACTCCTTCAAACGAAAACAAAACCGGAAAGAAAAATACAGCCGTCATTCCAAGTGAAAGCATACTGTCCATCTTCCATCCCTGCATCTCTACTGTAATAAGAGGGGAGTTCATCGTTTTGTTTTTCCGCTTTAAATAAAACGTAACTATAATACCCAGAACACACGCAAATAATTCAAACCACGCGACAACTCCGAAATCAACTGTCCGTCCGCCGTGAAATAAAATATTGATACTGTTCGTGATTAACCCAACCGTAACAGAGATCATTGTAATACCTTTTACAACGATGAACACCGTCTCCATCTGCATATGTCCGAACGGATATTTTTCATTGCTTGGCTTATATAAAAGCGGTATTAAAAAGATAGACGGAAGCAGCATAACAAATTCGATCCCATCATATACACCATCCAGCAAAACAGCCTGAGAGCCTGTCACAATCGCCATCACAAGCTCCACGACAACAAACATCAGATTTGCATACAGCGATACAGACATTGCCTTTTTTTCTCTCTTTGAACTTTTTTTACCGATTCTCACAAAATCACCTTTATCTTTGTCTTTTTCTTTAACCTATATCCATACTATATTACATCATATTCCTAATTCTGTATATCTAAGATTTTACATTTCTTCTTTTCTTCCTCCTTGTTGTCCTGCTTCTATTTTCATCTATTTCCTTTTCATTTTTTGTATTACCCAAAACAAAAGGGCGCTTTGCACACCTCGGAAAACTTTTCTTACATAGGGTCTGACTTCCTGTATAACAAAAAAGATCATGCAAGTTTTCTCCCATGACCCTTTTTCCTGATTCTATTACTTTATAAAAATCATTTTTCAACATCTATCTTTCTAAATGTCCGTTTACTTCACAATGCTTTGCAGTGATTTCCGCAAAATCATGTTTACTCTATAACAACTGCAGTTCCGCTTGCCGTCACCATCAGCATATTTCCGTCATCTCCGAGAACTTCATAATCGACATCAACTCCCACAACAGCATTCGCTCCTACCGCTGCCGCCCGCTGAGCCATCTCGTTAATTGCATTTTGTCTCGCCATCACAAGTTCTTCCTCATATCCGCCTGATCTTCCGCCGAAAAAGTTCGTAAAAGACGCCGCCAAATCCCTGACAAAATCCACACCGGAAACAACCTCGCCAAAAACAATTCCTCTGTAATCTACAATTCTTCTTCCTTCAACAGAAGGCGTTGTCGTAATAATCATACTTTTCCCCTTTCTTTTTTGTATTTTTCTATTTAATAAATAAATTATATGATATTTAGAACTAAAATGCACTAAAAATTTTGATAATTACGATATGCTGCCCTTTCAAGTGGTATTCTTATTAATTCCTCTTTCCGGTTATTCTCTCTCTTTGATAACTACGTGAACTGTATCTCCAGGCTGTTTATGAATCTCTTTTCGAATATCTAGAAGATCGTTCCGAGTTCTATGAATGTCTGTCCGACGTTTTCCACACAGACAGACACAGCGTTTTTACAAGAGATTTTGACAGTATCAATGTAGAACTTCCAACTGCCACCGTCTATTATTATGGAATTGATACAAAGACTTTTAAACCGAAAGTTACCATGCAGTCCTACTCACAGGCTGACGATTGCTTTTATACCGACACGGAATACAGGTCAGTCACATAAAGGCATTTGAAAGGCCGCCAGCAAAGGCGGGCGGGGCTGTCAACGTGGGAGAAGCCCATTTACTTGCCGTTGACTGGCTCGGCTGAATTTGATAATTTATGCTTAAAATATTCATACAGGTCGCTTACATGGTAAAATACATGATTAGGATTATCCTTTTCCAAAGTATCAGCATTATAAGATTCTTGCCATGCCGCCGAAAAACAAGTTACTCCTATATTTTGGCAGTCTTTTATATCTTGGATAGTATCTCCTATATAGCAAAATTCCTCTTTGGAAATATTATATTTTTTCAAGAGATATTCCATATTCTTTTTCTTGTTCGGAAATATTTCCGAACCATATAATGTTTCGTCAAATAATCTTGATAAGCCCAGTTTTTCTAAAGAAATAGAACAGCTTCTTTCGCCTTTCCCTGTAATCAATGCTACAACAATATTCTTCTTTTTCAAAAAGGTAAGCAGGTTCAATATTCCGGGAAATGTACTTGTAACCTCATTGTGCAGCGATTCGTATTGATAATAAAAATCCTCAATCGCTGATTCCCAATTTTGACCAACAACAGCCCTTACCATACCAATTTCGTTTAGTCCAAACGTACGCAGGATTTCTTCTGTGCTAATTTCATGGCCCGTATAAGGAGATATGCTATTACGAAACGCTGTTATACACATTGGAATAGTATCGGCTAATGTTCCGTCCAAATCAAAAGCAACAACCTTAAACATTACTTATTTCCTCCGTTAATCTTCCGGATTACACGACAGGGATTGCCTACTGCCAGTGAGTTTGCCGGTATATCCTTTGTGACAACGCTTCCGGCTCCTATAACAGAACCGTCGCCTATTGTTACGCCCGGAAGGACAATCACGCCCCCGCCCAACCAGCAGCCGCTTCCAATTTTTATGGGCAGGGCGCAGGTACGACAAAAATACTGTTCTGTTTCCATGTTCCAGTTTGGTGTAAGTCTTTCCGCCAGTTCTACAGGGTGTGTTGCTGTATAAAGCTGTACATTTGAAGCAATCAGTACATTATCGCCAATCGTTATTTTGTTACAGTCTACGAACGTGCAATTCATATTCACGGAAACATTATTCCCAATATAGATATTTCTTCCATAATCGCAGATAAAAGGACATCCGACAGATACATTTATGCCAATTCCCCCAAACAACTGTTTTAAGATATTTATTTTTTCTGCTTTCTGCTCATATGCGAGGGCATTATATTTCTGCAATAATGTTCTCGCATGACTTTTTATATCCAAAAAGAATTTATCATGGCAGTTATAATATTCTCCCGCCATACATTTTTCTAATTCAGTCATAATATCACCTCCATGCTTCATGGTAGAAAAAAACCTGTTACAAAACAAGTAACAGGCTGTCTCCTTATATTCTTTTTGCAAGCTCCCTGATAGTCATGTATTGTATTTTATCAAGATCAGAAACAATATATTTGTAAATGCGAATGTCTGTTTCATTGTACTTTTGTATTTCATCGTACGAAAACATACTGCAATTTCCTCCCCCGCATTAGCTACCTTAATTATACACTGATTATATGTGCTATACAACACCAGATATATCTTGAGTTTCCGCAGAATTATCCCCAGCAAATAAATCTACTAAGTTTTGTTATCCACAACTTTCAAAAAATGGCCAAAATATAAGGAATCCTGATCCTTTTTGATGTAAAATTAAGCTACCAAACAAAAACTTTACTAAACAAAAAAGAAAGGGGATTCCTTATGGCTAATTCTACATCAAATACTTATCAAATGAAACGTAAAATTTTAACTTTTTCAAATAAAATT
>OGRC01001026.1_pt1 | contig 20069 bp, 20 predicted proteins | sample 1553431 | NCBI WGS metagenome assembly OGRC01 (sample SAMEA2580064, study PRJEB22360) | human gut metagenome | biome: human gut; feature: human-associated habitat; material: faeces | place: Denmark | collected 2008/2010
ATAGAGCGAGGGCATCGCTCAATCATCTAATCTGATGATTTTGCGACACCCTCTTTATGATATAGATTAGCCGTTTTTCGCTATCTTAGAAAATACATGACTGTATTATTTATCCGTGATATAATTGTCGATGAAGAAAATAATAAATCGGAATATTATACCGGAGGAGAAACGAAAATGATATCAGAAAGTTATATTAAAAACCTTCTCTTATCAATGGGTTATATAAAGAAGAATCATATTTACGAAAAATTTTTTCCGTTTGTTGATTGTTATATTAAAGTAGATCTGAAAAATAAAATAATAATTTATCCGGAAGATCGGGGGATGACTGTTTCTAAGAGGACGACATGCAATTTTTCTGCTCCTGAAAATTTTGTCGTATTGGAATGTGTTACAAAGCTGCTTGACAAGGGTTATCGTCCCGAGCATTTGACTTTAGAAAAAGAGTGGACGTTAGGTCATGAGGCGAAAGGCGGACGAGCTGACATTTGTGTATCTGATCAGGAAGGAAACACGCTGTTTATTGTTGAGTGTAAAACTTACGGCAGAGAATATGAAAAGGAATATAAAAATATAGTAAATGACGGCGGTCAGTTATTTTCATATTGGCAGCAGGAAAGAAGCTGTAAGTTTCTTGTCCTTTATGCGTCGAAATATGAAGACGGGCAGATAAAACGGGATACGGAAAGCATTGATTGTTCTGACGATGCGAATATAGTTGCTTTATCAAAAAAAGATGATTCTATTAAATTATTTAAAAATGCACACACAGTTTCGGAATTATATTCGGTGTGGGATGAAACGTATGAAAAGCGATTTTCGGGAGACGTAATTTTCAGAGATGATTCAAGTGCATATCAAATTGGGGTAAAACCTCTTAGAAAAGCGGATCTGAAAGATTTTACAGACAATAATAAGATTGTAAATAAGTTTGAAGAGATTTTACGTCATAATAATGTTTCGGATAAGGAAAATGCATTTAATCGTTTAGTGGCTCTGTTTATTTGTAAATTAGTCGATGAGATTCAAAAAGATATGAATGAGATCGTAGATTTTCAGTACAAAGTCGGCACGGATACTTATGAAAGTTTACAGGACAGGCTTCAGAGACTGCATAAAGAAGGCATGGAAAAATTTATGAAAGAAGAAATTTTTTATGTGCCTGATGATTATGCTGAAAATTTAGTTCGGCAATATACCGGACAAGAGAGAACAAACATGATTTTTCATCTTAAGCATACTTTGCGTATATTGAAATTTTACACGAATAATGATTTTGCGTTTAAAGACGTTCATAATGAAGAATTATTTTTACAAAACGGTAAAATATTAGTAGAAGTTGTTCAGTTGTTTGAAAATTTCAGAATAATAGGCTCTGAAAATCTACAGATGTTGGGAGACTTGTTTGAACAGCTGCTTAGTAAAGGATTCAAGCAGAATGAAGGTCAGTTTTTTACGCCTGTTCCGATCACAAGATTTATATGGAACAGTCTGCCTGTTGAGAAAATACTGAAAACCGAAAGGGGTATGATCCTGCCCAAGATCATTGATTATGCCTGCGGCGCAGGGCATTTTTTGACGGAAGGGTTTGAAGCTGTTTCGGCCTGTGTTAAGGCGAATCATAATTCGGGCGAGATTGATCCGTCTTTTGCCGAGAAAAATCTTTTCGGTGTTGAGAAAGACTACAGGTTAGCCCGTGTGTCTAAAATTTCATTATTTATGCACGGCGCGGGCGGAGGAAATATCATATTCGGAGATGGTTTGGAGAATTATCCTGAGAAAAATATAAAACCGAATACATTTGATATTTTGGTGGCGAACCCGCCGTATTCGGTGTCTGCGTTTAAACCACATTTAAAGCTGAAAAATAATTCGTTTTCTATATTAGATACTATTTCAAATAACGGATCTGAAATAGAAACATTATTTATTGAGAGGATTTCGCAGCTTTTGAAACCGAAAGGAGTGGCTGCGGTTATTTTGCCGAGCAGTGTATTGAATAAGGAAAATGAAAGTTTCATCGGCGCAAGAGAATGTATATTGGAGAATTTCAAGATAAGAGCGATCGTTCTTTTGGGAAGTAAAACGTTTGGCGCGACAGGAACGAATACGGTTGTATTATTTTTAGAAAAATATAAGGAACCGCCGAAAAAAGCAGATTTGATCGAAGACAGTATTGACGCTGTTTTTAACAGATGTAATTTGGACGGATGGGAAGATAAAAAAATATTAAAACAATATCTGAAAAAGATTAATGTAAGTTTTGAGGTTTATGATCGTTTTCTGGAGGAATCGGTTGATATCGGCGATATCGAAGATAAATATTTCTTAAAATATAAAGAGGCTTTTTTGGCATTTTCAAAAACAAAAGAAAAGCAGAGACAAAAGACGTTTGATAAATTGTCAGAGGAAGAGAAAAATAAGCTGCTGACAGAGCAGTATTATCAATATGCAAAAAAGATAGAACGGGAAAAAATGAAATATTTTTCTTTTATTTATGATCAAAGGACATTGATCGTGGCTGCTCCGGATGATAATAAAGGTCAGGAGAAGTTTTTAGGTTACAAGTGGAGCAATCGAAAGGGGCAGGAAGGAATACAGATCATAGATGAAGGCGGAATGTTATACGATGCAGAAAACAGACTGTCTGACAATACGATCTCAAGTCTGATCCGAAAAATGTTTATCGGTGAAGAAGTTTCCTCAGATGATCTGGAAGAGTATTATTATTATCTTCACACGAAAGATATGATAAGTTTTAGTGACGTTTCTTTTAACAAAGCGATAAAAACGACGAAGACAAGGTTATTGAAAGATGATCCGAACTTGACGGCATATGCTCTTTCTGATGAAAAAATGTTTGATATAACGATCGGAGACAGAGTTTTGTCGGAAGAGATCGTTTCCGAAGGAAGAGTGCCTGTTTACAGTGCAAACGTTTATGAGGAGTTTGGCAGAATCGACAAAGAGAAATTGAAAGACTACAACTGTCCTTCGGTTATATGGGGGATTGACGGTGACTGGATGGTGAATATCATTCCGGCTGATACGCCGTTTTATCCTACAGACCATTGCGGTGTGTTAAGAATCAAAACCGACAAGATCCTTCCGCAGTATATGATGTATGCGCTTCAGATTGAAGGGGAATATGAAAGATTTTCCAGAAACAACAGAGCTTCGATACAGAGAATCAGGTCTTTGGTCATTCAGGCTCCTGAAACAAAGGTTCAGACGAAAATAGTAAACGAGATCAAAGCGCGGGACGATAAGATAGACGAACAAAGCGCTGAAATTGAAAAATATGATGACAGTATTCGATTAAAATTTGATGAAATGTTTCATTTGGAAGAGTTTATTTCTGACGGAATATTTTCAAAATATGAAGGATACTCTGTAGAGGATCTGTGTATTGACGGAAGAGGCAGAGTGATCAATCAGCAGTATCTGGCAAGTCATAAAGGTTCATATCCGGTGTATTCTTCTCAGACAACAAACGAGGGTATTTTCGGATATATCGATACGTTTGATTTTGATGGGGAGTATATTACATGGACGACTGACGGAGCGAAAGCAGGCACTGTTTTTTATAGAAACGGAAAATTCAACTGCACAAATGTATGTGGAACATTGAAAGCGAAGAACGACAAGGTAAATATGAGGTATCTGGCGTATCTGTTAAATCTGATCGCTTATAAGTTTGTAAGTCATGTGGGAAATAATAAGCTGATGAATGACGCCATGAAGAAAATCATAGTACCTGTTCCGGAAAAAAAGCTGCAAGATGATTTTGCTGATTTTGTACAGTCCGTTGAAAAATCGAAGCTTGAATGTATTGGACAAAAGGGAAAATATGAAATTGAAAAAGATGATTTAGTCGATAAATATTTTAGATAATATTTCAGATGTATATAAAGACGAACAGTAAACGTGTGTGGCGGAACAGTGTAAGCGTTAAAAGCGTCTATAAAGGTAAGTTGTAAAATCACAGGTGTTTTGGCAGGTGAGCAGAGTGGGGAAAGAACAGAGGCTTACAAGGAAAATTATGAAGAAGATACAGGTTTTAATTATATTTGCGCTTGCAATCGGATTTTTCGGCCTGTTGTTTTATTGGAGACAGGAGAATCGGAAAGAGGCGGAAAGTTTAGATGGATTGCAGAAAATATATAATGAGTATGATAAGAAGATCAGGGTGATCCGAAATGACATGGAAAAAAGGAAGAGTGAGGCGGATGATGTTGAAAAGCCGGGCAATGTGATCTTTGCATTTTCTGGATCAGTTGAGAAATGCGGGAATATTAGAAGAACATGAATGAATACAATAAGCCTGTTAGAAAAGTGAAAAACCGTGAATTCGGAGAAAAAACGGCGCTTATGTATTGCACAGAGTTATGGAAGTTTCAGATGACAGCAGCTATGTCCTTTGCGGGGATAATCAGTGGCAGAAAGAATATGGAGTGCGGGAAGATCAGATTTTAGGCGTTCTGACCGGATTTTACAGAGGGGAAACGTTTATAGAGTGTGAAACGAATGACAAATATAAACGGTATGTAAAACGATGGTGCAGTCCGCTGTTTCCGAGAAGATGTGTCGTGATGGGGATGAGAGTAGTGCGAAAGATAAGAAAATGGACGCAGAAGTCTGGGGCTGATAACGGTTAAGAGCGTCAAAGGAGATGTTAGACATGATATGGAACAGAATCTATGCACTGGATCTGAAATATGCAGTTGTGATTTCTGTTATCGCTGTTTTTATATGGGGAATCGCGATGGGGAAGATCGGAGAGAAAAAAGCTGGGATTATATGCGGGATCATGCTGATTGCCGCATGTTTTATTATTGCAAAGTTGACATTGTTTCGGGAATCAGGCGGAAGAGAAGTGCGTTTTTTCCCGTTTAGGGGAAGTTATGCGCCGAATTCAGAGTATCCGAGAACCTTGCTGATGAATGTGCTGTTGTTCCTTCCGTTTGGGATTTCTTTTCCGTATCTGCTGCGGGGAAAAAACCGGGCGTTTAAAACGGCGGCAGCAGCGCTCGGCATTTCGTTTCTGGCAGAAGTGCTGCAGTATGTGTTTGCGATCGGGGTTACCGAAGCAGATGACCTGATCTGCAATACTGCCGGGGCGCTGCTTGGAAGCATCGGATATTATATCTCGTCTTCTTTCCCGTCGATGAGATAATCATAAGAAACTTGAAAAATTTCAGCGAAAGCTTTTAGTTCTACATCGGTGACATAGCGTTTGTTTGTCTCAATTCTTGTGATGACATTTTTGTCCATATCGTAGCCGTTTAGTTGAAGCTGATAAGCTAAGAGCCGCTGCGACATATGATGCTGCTGACGAAGGTGGATCAGCCTTTTGCTGATCAGATTTTTTTCTCCTGTAGATGTTTTCGGTTTTGGCATAATTATAATCCCTTCTGCAAACGGTGAGATGAAAGGTGTCTCACTTTTTGCACTTTTTTATTGATTTTACAAGGGAAATTCTTTCTATGCGGTTGTAAAAATGAGACAAAAGACTTTGCAAAAATTTAACATATCAAACGAGGGGTAATCCTAGATTTTTCTTGTTGAATATGTGATAATAAAATTATAAGAAAAAGTACGAGAAAAGAGGAAAGTTTATGCCTACGACATATGCGCATTATAAGTTTGGAAAAGAAGTGATCAGCGCGCTTCCGCGTCCGCTGCGAAGCACTGTTGAGAATCACAGAGAATTATTCGACATTGGACTTCACGGTCCGGATATTTTGTTCTATTACTATCCGATGAAACGCAATGCGGTGAACGGTCAGGGATATGCCCTGCATGACAAACCGGCGGATGTGTTTTTCCGCCATGGAGCTGAGATTGCGAAAGCTGCGGAAGATTCTGCAGCGGCAAGAGCATATCTTTACGGCGTGATCTGCCATTTTGCGTTGGACAGTGAATGTCATCCGTATGTTGAGAAGATGATTTATGAAAGCGGGATCAGCCATTCGGAGATCGAGATGGAGTTTGACCGCCTTTTACTGAAGGAAGATTATATGAATCCGGTTCGTTATCTTGCCGTGAAGCATATCCATCCGACGAAGGAGAATGGAGCGGTTATTGCGCCGTTTTTTGAAGATCTGACGGCAGATACAGTGCAGAAGGCGCTGAAAGGGATGATCTCCTATCATAAGCTTTTGCTTGCTCCGGGAACAGTGAAGAGAAAGATTCTCTTCGCGGGAATGAAGGTATCGGGGCAGTATGACTCCCTTCACGGCATGGTGATGAGTCTTGAGCCGAATCCGGCATGCAAAGAGTACTGCCGCCTGTTGAAGCGATTGTTTGCCGGGGCAGTGCCGTTAGCTGCGGGATTGATCATTCGATATCAGAAAGTGTTGTTTGAAGGAGACGAACTGCCGGAGAGATTTCAACGGACGTTTGGCGCAGGCGAGAACTGGAAAGATCTGCCTTTATAAGAGAGAAAAGAAATCAAAGACCGGGTAGAAAGTTCAAAAGGCGCGGTGCAGCCGTGATGCGGTTTTAAGTCCGGTAATGACAGAATGAGGGAAAGAGAGATAGGGTAATGAAATTTAAATTGACTTCGCTGGAAAAAAAGTGGGTTCTCTATGATGTGGGAAATTCAGCATTTACGATGATGGTATCAACTATATTTCCGATTTATTTTAATTATCTTGCGGGAAATGCGGGAATATCGGATGTGGACTATTTGGCGTACTGGGGTTACGCGACTTCTGTATGTACGCTGCTTGTGGCGCTTTTAGGACCGACGCTCGGAGCGGTTGCGGATACGAAAAATTTTAAGAAAACGGTATTTTCTGTAGCGATGGGAGTAGGTGTTTTGGGATGTATCCTGCTGGGATTTCTATCTTCGTGGATTTGGTTCTTAGGAGTTTTTGTATTAGCGAAAACCGGATATTCGGCAAGCCTGATTTTCTATGATGCAATGCTTACCGATGTGACTGAGCCGGATCGGATGGACGCAGTTTCTTCTCATGGATATGCATGGGGATATATCGGAAGCTGTATTCCGTTTGTGGCATGTCTGGGCGTTGTACTTGGTGCAGAGCCGCTGGGGATCGGAATGCAGACAGCTATGATCCTTGCGTTTCTGATCACGGCGCTTTGGTGGCTGTTATCGTCTGTGCCGCTTCTGCGCTCGTACAGACAGAAATATTTTGCCGAAGGAAAGGGGCATGTTGTAAAAGACAGTTTTAAGCGTCTTGGGAAAACGTTTGCGGAGCTGGCAAAGGAAAAGCATGTTTTTGTATTTCTGCTCGCGTTTTTCTTCTATATAGACGGGGTATATACGGTAATTGATATGGCGACTGCATATGGACAGGCGCTGGGACTTGACAGTACGGGACTTTTGCTTGCCCTTCTTGTGACACAGATCGTTGCATTTCCGTCCGTACTTATTTTCGGAAGGATCGTGAAGAAAGTTTCGCCTGAGAAGATCATTACGGTCTGCATCATGGCGTATTTTGGAATCGCGGTTTATGCGTATTGGCTTGACACGCAGCTTGATTTTTGGATTCTTGCAGTTTTGGTAGGCATGTTTCAGGGAACGATACAGGCGCTTTCGAGATCTTATTTTGCGAAGATCATACCGGCGGAGAAGTCGGGAGAGTATTTCGGTATTTATGACATTTGCGGGAAAGGAGCATCCGTTATCGGAACCGCGCTTGTGTCTTTCATCAGTCAGATGACAGGAAGCATTAATATCGCGGTCAGCGCTCTTTCTGTGATGTTTTTGATCGGGCTTATATTGTTCCGATATTCAGCAAAATTAAATTGCATGCAATGAAAGAGGTGATAGGATGGAGGAGTTTGTCAAATTAAAAGATGTCACAAAGATCTATCATATGGGAGAAGTGGAGATCCGGGCGGCAGACAACATTAGTTTCTCTATCAAAAAAGGTGAGTTTGTCGTTATCGTAGGTCCAAGCGGCGCGGGAAAAACGACGGTACTCAATATTCTTGGAGGAATGGATACTGCAACGAGCGGAACGCTGCTCGTTGACGGAGAGGAGATTACCGCATACGATTCCCGCCGTCTGACCGGGTATCGCCGAGATGATATTGGGTTTGTGTTTCAATTTTATAATCTGATTCCGAATCTGACGGCGCTTGAGAACGTGGAACTTGCTCTTCAGATCTGTAAAGATCCGCTTGATGCAAAAAAGGTGCTGGAAGATGTGGGACTTGGAGACAGACTGGATAATTTCCCGGCGCAGTTGTCCGGCGGTGAGCAGCAGCGTGTTTCTATTGCCCGGGCGCTTGCGAAGAATCCGAAATTGCTTCTCTGCGACGAGCCGACGGGAGCGCTTGACTATAATACGGGAAAGGCAATTTTGAAATTGTTGCAGAATATGTGCCGGGAACGTGGAATGACGGTTATTGTTATCACTCATAATCAGGCGTTGGCTCCGATGGCAGACAGATTGATCCATATTAAAAACGGACAGGTTTCACAGATGGAAGTCAATGAGAATCCGAAGTCGATCGATGAGATTGAATGGTAGTTTAGTAGAATAAACAGACAGAAAAAATAAGAAATAGAATGGCAGGCGATGTGAATGAAGAAACGTGCGCTGTGGAAAGATTTTTATATGGAGATCAGACGCAGCCTCGGACGATTTCTTTCGATCTTTTTCATCGTGGCGATCGGGTGTTCGTTCTTCTCGGGAATCCGCGCTTCTGAGCCGGATATGCGTTATTCGGGAGATGCGTATTTCGATCATAAGAATATGATGGATCTTCGGATCATCAGTACGATGGGACTGACGGAGGAGGACAAAAAGGCGGTTGAGCAAATAGAAGGGATCGAACATGCAGAAGGCAGATATTCTGTGGATGCGCTTTGTGCAGACGGGGATAATCAGGTCGTTGTCCATGTCATGTCTTTTCTTCCGACAATGAATGAAGTGCAGCTTGAAGAAGGGCGGATGCCGGAGAAAGAAAATGAATGCGCCCTTGATGCGGATTACATAGCGAAAAGCGGGCTTAAAGTGGGAGATACGATCACTTTTTCCGGTGGTGCGGATGCGTTGATCACAGAGTCTTTGATCACGGATACTTTCAAAATTACAGGTACGGTAAGCAGCCCGGAATACATCTCGTTTCAGAGGGGGAGTACAACTATCGGAAACGGAAGTGTGAGAGCGTTTGTGTATGTTCCGAAGGAAAGCTTTTCCATGGATGTGTATACAGAGCTTTGTGTACAGGCAAAGGGTGCGAAGGAACTGACTGCGTTTACTTCAGAATATGAAGCTGTGGCTGCGGAAGCAAAAAAGAGTGTTGAGAAGATCAAGTCGCAAAGACAGGAAGCGCGGTACACGGAAATTGTGAATGAAGCCAATGAGAAGATCGGGGAAGCAGAGGCGGAAGTTGCGGATGCACAGGCAAAGCTGGACAGCGGAAAAGCGGAAGCGCAGGCAGAACTTGCGGATGCGAGGCAGAAGCTGGAGAATGCGCAGGCGCAGATCGACAGCGGAAAAGCACAGTTGGCAGATTCAAGATCCTATGCAGCCTCAACAGAGCAGATGCTGGCGCAGAAGCAGACGGAAGTTCAGAATGGGACGGCGGCGCTTGAGCAGGGAACTGTGCAGTTGAATCAGCAGATCGAACAATTAAATGCGGTGAAAGCGCAGTATCAGGCTTTGAAAGAAAGCGGAATGACAGACGAACAGACACTTGCGCTATTGGAGCAGTTAAATGCGCAGATCCAAAGCGGAGATGCGGCAGTTGCACAGGCGCAGGCACAGATCGAGCAGACAAGGGCGCAGCTTCAGTATGGACAGGAGCAGATTAACAGTGGTTATGCGCAGCTTTCGGCGGCGAAACAGCAGATTGCAGACGGGGAAGCAAAGATTGCTGCCGGGGAGCAGGAAATTGCTTCAGGCTGGGAAGAATATTATGCAGGCGAGGCAGAGGCAAACGCAGAGATCGCCGAAGGAGAACAGAAGATCGCGGATGCAAAGGCAGAGCTGGAAGACGCGAAGGCGGAAGTTGCGGAAATAGAAAAACCGAAATGGTATGTTTATGATCGAAATGACCTTCCTGATTATCCCGGTTATGGCGATAATGCGGACCGGATGAGAGCCATCGGAGAAGTCTTTCCGGTAATCTTTTTCCTTGTGGCGGCTTTGATCAGTCTTACAACGATGACCCGTATGGTGGAGGAACAGAGGACGCAGATCGGTACGCTGAAAGCGCTCGGTTATGCAAGACGCTCGATTGCGGGAAAATATTTGGGATATGCATTTTTGGCAACGCTTTTTGGAAGTGTTATCGGAATTTTAGTCGGAGAGAAGATCTTCCCATATATTATCATTAATGCGTATAAGATCATGTATAAGCACATGAATGAATTGGCGATTCCGTACAATCTGCGTTACGGAATCGGCGCTGCGGGAACGGCGTTGCTTTGTACGCTGGCGGCAACTATAATGGCGTGTTATAAAGAACTGCGGGAACAGGCGGCGCAGTTGATGCGTCCTCCTACGCCGAAACAGGGGCAAAGGGTACTTCTTGAACGTGTTGCCTTTTTGTGGAAACGTCTGAATTTCTCATGGAAGGCGAGCGTGAGAAATCTTGTGAGATATAAGAAACGCTTTTTCATGACAATCTTCGGCATCGGAGGATGTATGGGATTGATGATCGTCGGTTTCGGACTGAAAGATTCGATTTTTGCTATTGTGGATATTCAGTACGGAGAGCTCCAGCTTTATGACGGAACGGTGATCATGGCGGAAGGTGCATCCGAAGAGGAGAAAGAGGAAGTGGTGCAGAAACTCGAAAGCGAGCGGGAAGTGGACGGATCGTTGGAAGGAGTTCTCACCCAGATCACGATTGGAAACGGAAGTGAATGGCATGAGGTCTATTTGGATGTGCCAAGAGATGAAAAGCAGTTTGAGAAGTTTGTGACGCTGAAAGATCGCAAAACGGACGAGAAGTATTCTCTTAAAAAGGATGAAGTTGTTTTGACAGAGAAAGCTGCGAAAGAACTGGAAGTGCAGCCGGGAGATATGATCACGATCCGCGATGAAGAAAAAGGAAATATGGAAGTGAAGGTCGGCGCGGTATGTGAAAATTACATGGGGCATTATCTGTATATGACGGCGGATGCATATGAGTCTGTTTACGGAGAAGAGCCGGATTATAATGCGGTCTTCTACAAGACGGTTTCAAGGACGACGAAGGAGGCGCAAAGCGTCGGGGAAGATGTTTTGAGACTTCCGGGGGCGTTGAGCGTCAGTTATACGACAGACCTAAAGCAGCAGGTTGACGATATGCTCGGAGCGTTGGATATTGTAATTGTTGTTTTGACGATATCGGCCGGAATGTTGGCGTTTGTTGTCTTATATAACTTAAATAATATTAATATTACCGAGAGAAAGCGGGAACTGGCAACGCTTAAGGTACTGGGATTTTATCCGAATGAAGTGTCGGCGTATGTGTACAGAGAGAATATTGTGCTTACTGTTTTGGGCGCGCTTTTTGGTATTATACTGGGAACGATCCTGCATCGTTTTATTATTGTTACTGTTGAGATCGACACGATTATGTTCGGAAGGAATATTGATGTCAGCAGTTTTGTGTACAGCTTCCTTCTTACGATTGTATTTTCCATGATCGTAAACGGAGCGATGTATTTTAAATTGAAAAAGATCGATATGGTTGAATCACTGAAAAGTGTGGAGTAGAGAACTACGGAAAATATCGCCGGCGAGATGCCGGCGGTATTTTTTTGCTGACGACTGCTTACTGTTAAAAAACAGGCGTTAAGAAAGCGTTAAGAAAATGTAAGTAAACAGTAAAATAGAATTGACAGACCGGTTGACGAATGTTAATTTAAGAACAGCGCGTCAAGGAAAGATGCGCCATATAAAAGAAAACAGACTATAGAAATTTAGATGATTTACAAAAGGAGAAAAAGGAATGGGAATAACAGACGTACTCTCGCTGTTCGGCGGTCTTGCGCTGTTCTTGTACGGAATGCAGATGATGAGCACCGGACTGGAAGCAGCCGCCGGAAACCGGATGAAATCAATTCTTGAAAAACTGACTTCGAATCGTATAAAAGGTGTACTTGTAGGTGCCGCCATCACAGCGGTGATCCAGTCATCTTCTGCGACAACGGTCATGGTAGTGGGCTTTGTAAATTCAGGATTGATGACACTGAAACAGGCTGTTTGGGTGATTATGGGAGCGAATATCGGAACGACGATCACAGGACAGTTGATCGCGCTTGATATCGGAGCGATTGCGCCGCTCTTTGCGATTGCAGGTGTGGCAGCGATCATGTTTGTGAAGAATGAAAAGGTTCACCATGTCAGCAGTATTTTCGCAGGACTCGGTATTCTTTTTATGGGAATGGATATGATGGGAGCTGCAATGTCGCCGCTGAAGGATTCGGAAGCGTTTATTAGTCTGATGACGAAGTTTGACAATCCGCTTATTGGTATTTTGGTAGGTGCGTTGTTTACAGCAGTGATCCAGTCGTCATCGGCGTCGGTCGGTATCTTGCAGGCGCTTGCGTCTACAGGAATGATCCCGCTGTCAAGCGCGGTATTTGTTTTGTTTGGACAGAACATCGGAACTTGTATCACGGCGGTTTTGGCATCGATCGGGATGAAAGTAAATGCAAAGAGAACAACAGTTATCCATCTGCTGTTCAACATTATCGGTACAGTATTGTTTACGGTAATCTGTCTTGTGACGCCGTATGTACAGTGGATTGAGGCGCTGACACCGGGAGATGCAGTGGCGCAGATCGCGAATGCGCATACAGTGTTTAATATTGTGACGACGATCTTGCTTCTTCCGTTTGGTACTTACATGGCAGATCTTGCAGTTCGCATTCTTCCGGACAGTAAGAAAGCAGAGGATGAAGACCTTCGGTTAAAATATATCCGTCCGTTTGAATCTTCCTATGCGATCGGTCACAGCGCGGTGGCAGTTTCACAGGTTCGTGATGAAGTGAACAGAATGCGGGATATGGTTGGAAAAAATATAAACGATGCATTTGATTACCTCATCAATTACGATGAAAAACTTCGCAAGAAAGTGGCGGAGCGAGAAGAGTATATCGACTTTTTGAATAAAGGAATCTCAGAGTACATTGTTTCTCTTATGGCAAGTGAGATGAATATGTCGGATTCAAGGAAGATCAACGGTTATTATGCGATCATCAGCAATATGGAACGGATCGGGGATCATGCCATCAACCTTGCAGAGTACGGAGATGACATGAAAAAGTGGGAGATTGAATTTTCCGATACGGTGAAAGAAGAGCTAAGCGAGATGAAGCAGCAGTGTCTCGCGGCTTTGGATAATCTGAAAGACGTTTCTTCCGAGAATGTAGAACGGATCTTGAGTCAGGCTGTTATGATCGAACAGAAGACAGATGATATGCGGGATAAATACTTTAAGAAACAGATGCAGCGTTTGAAAAAAGGAAAATGTAAACCGCAGAGCGGAATTGTATTTTCAGAGATTTTGACAGATTTTGAAAGAATGGGTGATCATGCTCTGAACATCGCACAACTGTATAGAGGAATGGAATAAAGACAGGCTGAAAAACAGCAATAGAGAAAGAATAATAAAGGGGCTGTCGCTTTAACGATTGAAAAATCGTGAAGCAGCAGCTTCCTTTTGCCTTTTTTGATAAACATATTTAAGATTTTTAATTGGAAAGTTACTTTTTCTGTAAAAAAATGGGGACTTGATTTCTCATGTTCCCCCAGTGTATATATTTCTTATTATGTCGATTATCTATGTAAGTCAGAGCCGCAAAAACTACTAAAAGCAATGTAAGTACTTCCGTTGTGCTCATGGGCATCACCCTCCTTTAAAAACTAGAGGGCTGGTCGAAATTGCATCCGCTTCTCTTTCGCGATTAGTTATACTCGCTCAGTATAGCGTGGAGTATCTTGTATCGCAATAAGAAATGGATATAGTGAGATCCTACACCGGAAAAACTATGACTGTTGAAGAAGATTTCTTTTTGCAGGGTAACAAATTAAGTGCCGCAAAGGCGAACCTGTATATCTTATCAAGAATGGAAGAGGACGTTTTGTGGTTATGGATTTTGAAGACTATGAGCGTGATCGTGCGGAAAAGAAGCTTATCCGGGATTATATTGCTGAAGATAACGAGAAATATGCGGCAAAAACCATGAAGGAAATTTGTGGTAAATTTGAGAATCTTCAGATGTTTCCGGGAATGGGATCAGAGCCTATGGACATAGGACAGTGGAACACATATATAACCAGATAGAACCATAACGACTATACAAAAATGAATAGTGACAAGGATTTATTTGCGAGAAAGAATAATAAACAGCCAGACTTTTCGAAAGCCTGGCTGTAATTTTTGTGATTTCATTTTTTGTGTAATGAAAATCCTTTTGATGATGCATACTTACATGAACGGATTCTTTGCTTCGCAGTCAGACTTTGGTCTGTTGCAAATGCCGGGAGCTGTCTCGTTTTTTCAACCGATCTTCTTGATTTCGAGGTTGCCAGACGATATAATCGGTTGTAAAAGTGAGACAAAAAACGACAAAAAAGACAGGTGATGCGAAATGAAGCAGAAAAGCGAGGAGAAAAAAACGAAAGGTTACGGAGCATATTTGTGGAGGGGACTTCTTTGTGCAGCCGCGGTTTTGTGTATTGCAATACAAATGCGGCGATGTGTGCAGGAGAGGGGTGAGAACACGCAAAGAAGCGGGGGATATAATGTTCCTGATGTTGTGGCAAGCCGGCGCGAAAATCATACTTATGATCTGACAGTCGTTGCAAATTGCAGTGGAATTGAAGATTATGAAGCTTTTGCAGAAGAGGTAATACAAAAATACGAAGAAAATTCATTTTATACGACAAGGCTTTCAATGGATTTCGGCGGGAAGGCGGAGGAAGTCTGTTTTCATGTGTATTTAAAACGGGAAGAGATCGGGAAAAAAGAGGAATTGTTTCAGATTCGTTATCGTGACGGCGATATAATACTGGACGGAATCGACGGAAAGAGGTAAAATCATAGTATGAATTTAAACAGGATATTTCCGCGGAAAAGAGAATGGTTCGGATGTGTTCTGCGATGGCAGACCGTATCTGATATGCGGAGATAGTGAGGAGGTTATTATGGGAAGCATATGGCATGACATTAGTGAAGAGAGGATTTTTCCGACAGATTTTATCTCTGTGATCGAGATTTCGAAAGGAAGCAAGAAAAAATATGAGCTGGATAAGGAAACAGGATATATTATCCTTGATCGTATTTTGTATACATCGACGCATTATCCGATGAATTATGGTTTTATCCCGAGAACCCTCGGTGATGACGGCGATCCGCTTGACGTACTTGTAATGTGTTCAGAGCCGCTTGAGCCGCTGACTCTTGTAAGATGCTATCCGATCGGAGTTATGAAGATGACAGACGGAGGAGCAGGCGATGAGAAGATCATAGCCATCCCATGGGCGGATCCGACATATGAAGTGTATACGGATATTTCAGAACTTCCGAAACATATTTTTGAAGAGATCAAACATTTCTTTACCGTATATAAAGATCTGGAAGGAAAGAAGACGGCAGTGGACGAGTTTGAAGGCGCGCTTGGCGCAGTGAAGATCATCGAAGAGTCGATCGAACGATATAAGGGAAAATATGGTTCACAGGAATCAAATGAGAAAGAATCTTAGAAGACGGATTTGGAAGAAGTTATAGAAACAAAACAGCAGGTGAACAGGCAGATGAAAGGAGTTGAATCATTGGTATGGATAAATTGAGCGATAATTTGAAAAAGATCTTTTTGGCAGGCATCGGAGCGGTTGCGGTTACCGCCGAAAAGTCGAAGGATCTTCTGGAAGAGATGGTAGAAAAGGGAGAACTGACAGTAGAGCAGGGGAAAGTTCTGAACGAAGAGCTGAAGCACAACGTGAAAACGACGGTGAAGGAGAAAGTGAATGCATTGAAACCGGCAACGGCGGAAGAACTGTCAGATATTCTCGATAAGATGACGCCGGAGCAGATCGCAGCGCTGAAAGAACAGATCCAAAAAAAAGAAGAGGCTGCGGAAACTGCGGAAGATGAAGCGTAATTATGAGTAGTATAGAACCGATGGAATATAATTCCAGACTGAAGGAAATTATGGCGGTGCTCCGCAAACATAATATTACAAAAGGCGTAACGCCTGTAAAACTTCGGGAAATACTGGAAGATCTGGGACCGACGTTTATCAAACTCGGACAGATCATGGCGATGCATTCGGATATCCTGCCGAAACGGTACTGTGATGAATTGATGCAGCTTTGTTCAGATGTAAAGCCTATGGCGTTCGAGGAAGTGCTGTCGGTTATAGAAGAATCTTATGGACGGTCGTGGAGAAGAGTTTTTTCTTATATAAATGAGACTCCGCAAGGTTCGGCATCGATCGCGCAGGTGCACCGGGCAGTGTTGAAGAGCGGAGAAGAAGTTGTTGTAAAAGTCCAGCGCAGGGGAATCTATGAAAAGATGGCGCGGGATATCGAACTTCTTCGAAAGGCAGTGAAATTGATGCCTCCGGTCAGCCTGAAGAATATGGCGGATTTTGATCTTGTTTTGGATGAGCTTTGGTCGGTGACGAGAGATGAGATGAACTTTCTTACAGAGGCATCTAACATGGAGGAGTTTGCCAGAAGGAACCGGGAGGTTCATTTTGTCGGAACTCCGAAACTATATCAACAGTTTACAACAGTTCATGTGCTTGTTATGGAGTACATCGACGGCTGTGACATTGATGATAAAGAGCGGCTGAAGGAAGAAGGATATGATCTGAAGGAGATCGGAAGCAAGCTTGTTGATAATTATATTAAGCAGGTTATGGACGACGGTTTTTTCCATGCTGATCCCCATTCCGGCAATGTAAAGATACGGGACGGCAAGATCATATGGATCGACATGGGAATGATGGGGCGTCTTACGGAGCATGACAGGGAGATGCTTGGAAAAGCGATCGAAGGAATTGCTTTGAACGATATCGGACTGATTCAGCAGGCGGTACTCGGTCTTGGAGAGTTTAAAGAACGCCCGGATCAAAGAGCGCTTTATGAGGGAATCGAAGGGTTGATGCTGAAGTACAGTCATGAAGATATGGGCAAGATCAATGTCGGCGAAGTTACGATGGATCTGATGGATGTAATGAAGATCAATAAGATCAGAATGCCTCACGGACTGACACTTTTGGCGAGAGGTCTGACGCATATGGAAGGGGTTTTGGCGGCGATCGCGCCTGAGATTAATATGACAGAGATTGCGGCGGCACGTATTTCGGGAGAGTTTTTCAGGAATTTTGACTGGAAGAAGGAACTGAAAAGCAGCGGGAAAAGTGCGGTGAAGTCGATGCGGAAGGCGTTGGACATTCCGTCAATGGTGTCGGATATGATGGCGGGATATCTGAAAGGACAGGCGAAGATTAATCTTGACCTGCGGGCGTCAGATGATCTTGCAGTATTGCTGAGGCGTCTCGTGAGAAATATTGTTATGGGACTGTGGGTCATGGCGCTTCTGATCAGTTCCAGTATTATCTGTACGACAGATATGAGTCCGAAGATACTCGGCATTCCGGCAATCGGAGCATTCGGATATATTCTTGCATTTCTGATCGTACTGTATGTATTTATTAAACACATTCTTTCGAAAAAATAGAATCAGGTGCAGATCAATGGAAAAAGAAAAAGATAGAAACGGAAGGAAAAATCCGCTGCATGAAAGTTTCGGATATGCTTTTGAGGGAATTTGGACAGGTATCCGAAAAGAGCGGAATATGAAGATTCATTGTCTTGCAGTCATTGCGGTGACTGCGGCTGGGACGTTCCTTCATATAAAACCGGTCGAGTGGTGTATCTGTCTGTTGCTGTTTGGATTGATCCTGTCGCTGGAACTTGTGAATACGGCGGTCGAAGCGGTTGTGGATCTTGTGACGGAGGAAAAGAAGCCATTGGCAAAGATCGCAAAAGATACAGCGGCAGGGGCGGTGCTTGTGTCGGCGATTGCAGCCGCGATTATCGGCTGTATTATTTTTATACCATATTTGCTGGAATTGATGGAGTTGTGACCGGACATGTGGTAAAATAAATGGGATCGAGCATTGGCGTGAACAGATACGGGATGTATCGGATCAGACTAAAGGAGAGAAGACAGGAAAGGAAAAGCTGAAAATGAGCGAGAAAGAAACAAAAGTGACAAAACAGGAGACGTTGGCGGCTCTGCGTAATCCGGGAGAATTATATGTTATTATGTCGGCGGCGACAAAATTGCCGTTCGTAAAATGTGATGACGAGACGTTTGATGATGAGATCTTTCTTTATTATCAGATGGATGACGCAAAGGACAAAGCAAGGAAACTTCTTGAAGAAAAATATGTGAGCGCGGTGGCGAAACTTGCACAGCAGCAGCTGCTTGCATTTTACACGAGTTTGTATACAATGGGAGTGAACGCGCTGAACGTCAACAGCGGAACAGATATGGAGATTAAAGTTCAGCTTTCTGATCTGGTGACAAGAAATATACCGAAAGATCTTCCCGAAGGGAAACAGATCGTTGAAAATCCGGCGCTTCATCTGACGGCGGCTTATTTTATGCAGGAGATGAGAAAACAGGCCGAGCCGCAGATGACAGAAGAGTTAAAAGAATTACAGGAAGAGCTTCTTGCTCATTACGGGAAGGGAACATTTTTGATCCCGGTTGAGGAGAACGGTCAGATCCCGATTTTGAAACAGAAAGACGGTACGCTGTACCAGCCGGTTTTTACTGATATGCTGGAATTTCAAAAGTTTACAAAGGGAAGACCTGTCAGATCTGCAGTTGTTCCGGGAACGAAGATCGCGGAATTGCTGTTAGAAGATGTAAAAGGCGTTGTGCTGAATCCGCTCGGAGTAAACGTGCAGCTTCAGGTGGCGCAGGGAAAGAGAGAGTAGATGGAAGAATTAGTAGTGTATTTGAGAAAAGAATATTTCAGGGCAGTTGATCTTACGGATAAGAGCGGGCATATCCTGGAATTTAAGTATATGCCTAAGACGGTTGATGTATACGAAAAAGGTCTTTCTGTCTTTCACATGGAATATGAGATGGAAAACCGGACGAAAGTCAGGATCATCGAGTTTTATCTGACCGATTTCGGACTGCGGGGGAAAGGTTACGGAACGGCGTGTATGAATGAGATCGTGACCGAACTCGGAAAGAAAGGGATCACGTTGATCTATTCCCCGGTCGGTTATGAACTTGCGCCGCTTGGATATACAGGTCCGGTGCAGTATATGGAGCTGATGAAAGGGTTCTATGAGAAGACGGGATTTACGACAAGCGGAGACGGCGATCTTATGATGAAGATCCTTGACTGATCAAAGGGAACGCAAAGGGAGCGGGCGGCATGTATAAGATACTGATTATTGAAGACGATTTAACAATGGCGCAGGCAATTCAAAAAGAAATGAAGATGTGGGGAAATGACGCACAGTACGTTCAGGATTTTGAAAACGTACTTGGAATTTTTGCGGAATATGACCCACATCTTGTTCTTATGGACATTACTCTGCCATTTTATAATGGATACCACTGGTGCAGCGAGATTCGGAAAGTGTCGAATGTGCCGGTGATTTTTATTTCTTCGGCTGCTGATAATATGAATATTATCATGGCTGTGAATATGGGAGGAGATGATTTCGTTCCGAAGCCTTTTGACCTGAGTGTGTTGACGGCGAAAGTGCAGGCGGTTTTGCGAAGAACGTACGATCTGTCGGGAAAGATACCGGTCCTTGAACATCAGGGCGCGATTCTGAATTTGAATGACGCTTCTCTTACTTATAACGGAGAGAAAATTGATCTGACAAAAAATGAATTTAAAATCCTTCAGACACTTCTGGAGAAAAAGGGGCGTGTGGTGAGCCGGGAGCAGCTGATGACAAAGCTGTGGGAAACGGACTGCTACGTGGATGAGAACACGCTGACAGTAAACATTAACCGGCTGAGAAAAAAGCTGGACGGAGTCGGGCTGGAGGATTTTATCACGACGAAAAAGGGAGCAGGATATCTGATTTGCTGAT
>OGRC01001034.1_pt1 | contig 20007 bp, 24 predicted proteins | sample 1553431 | NCBI WGS metagenome assembly OGRC01 (sample SAMEA2580064, study PRJEB22360) | human gut metagenome | biome: human gut; feature: human-associated habitat; material: faeces | place: Denmark | collected 2008/2010
GCGGTATCCCGCCTTAATTCAGATGCTCTGGTAACTCAGTTACCGAGTAATTCACAGGAAACCTGCTAATATTTAAGTGACACGAAACCTTACAGAAATGTAAGGTTTTTTCATATAATGTAACCTGTTTCGATGGCAGAAGCCGTAAAAAATCCTTATACTTACGGTATCAATTAAAAGAAAGGAGCCCCATTTATGGCTTTGCTTGAAGTTACAAATATCAAAAAAATATACAGTACACGTTTCGGGGGAAACAAGGTACAGGCGCTTTCAAATGTTACATTTTCTGTAGAGGAAGGTGAGTTTGTCGCGATTATGGGGGAATCTGGTTCCGGGCATCGTGTTAAAATAAGACTAAGTTAGCAGAAACATTATAAATAAAGGGATTGCGCTGATTTTGTCTTATTTTTATTATACCAGAAATGGTGCAAGATTTATAGCTTGGGAATAAATTTTGGTAAATAAGACCAGCGTGATTACTTGGAGAAGGGTGAACTGACTACTTAGTCCTTTTCTTCACTTCAACAGGCAATCTCTATGCCTACTGGTCATATAGGCCACAGTATACTGTTTAAATTATAAATCAAAGAGGACTAAGTTAGTTAAAGATTCTGTTAGCTAGCTTAGTCTTTTTTTTATTTTGGAGGATAAGGCTGTGAAATTAATTATTATAGGTATTTTGTTGATTCTGGCTGTTATAGTGACTGTCATCTTATATTGCAGTCTGATTGTGGCAAGCAGAGCTGATGGAGAAGTAGATAATTTCTCCAATCCTGATAAAAACAATGGAGACAAGAGAGGCAGGTAATAAAATGGGTGGCGGTATATATAGCACAGGAAATATCATTGTTGATGAATATGCAAAGTTAAGTATTACCGGAAATATTATCCCGCAGATGTGATATCGGACAGTAGTGAGAGACAGCGGAAAACCTAATTTAACAGCAATTGTTATCCTTGCAGACATCTGCTACTGGTATAAACCAACAGAAATCAGAGATGAAAGTACAGGACAGATTATTGCTGTTAAGAAAAAGTTCAAGTCCGATTTGTTACAGCGGAGTTATCAACAGATCAGTGAGCAGTTTGGTATATCTAAGAAAGAGGCAACGAATGCTATTGTATTTCTGGAGAAGATGGGCGTAGTCAAGCGTGTTTTCCGCACAGTGACAATAAATGGTCTTGTACTTAATAATGTGTTGTATCTGGAATTGGTCGTAAACAAATTACGTGAGATTACCTATCCGGAGGAAAAGTTAGAAAAGCCTCTCCCTATGGAAAGAGACAGGGGAAAGACAGAAAAATGGGATATATCATCTGGAAAAACGGGTGAGGGACAGGTAGATATAATCAAAGAGGGGGCTATCTCTTTTGAAAGGGAGAGGGTATCACTTTCAGAAGGGGGACCTGCACTCTTGATAAATCAGGGGGTATTACATACGGAAGAGGGACTATCCTCTTCCGTTGGAGAGACAAATACAGAGATTACAACAAAGAGTACAAACAAAGATTACACCAATCCAATCATATCTTATCAGGCAACAGAAATTATGTTTAAGAATCAGATTGATTATGATGCGATATGGATTGATAGACCTTTTGAGAGAGACCAATTAAATGAGATTGTGTCTATCGCCGTGGACGTCCTTACGTCCTCTGCAAAGACAATGCGGATCAACAGAGAGGACAGGCCAGTGGAAATTGTACAGTCTGTATATCACAAGTTAAATAAAGGGGCTGTGGAACTGGTTATGGAATCTATCAAGACATGCAGGAGCAAAGCAATAAATATCAGGGCAGTGATTATGACGGCGCTTTATAATGCAGCTATGACAACAAATAGTTATTATAACAATTTATTTGCATATAACGAGGGAATCCCCCAAACATAAGGGACGCCACTGAAAAAGTCTTTATTTTGCATAAAGCAGTACAATATAAAGTGTTTTTATTTGTTTTAATCTACTATATAATGTGTATAAAAATAGTTTTTCAGTGGCGTCATAAGGGGGTGGTAGTGTAATAACATTAAGAGATATAAGAATAGCCAAGGGCATGAGGCAGATTGATTTGGCAGAAAAACTGGGCATCAGCGTTCGTACATATCAAAGAATTGAATATGGGGAGCAGTTGCCTAATGTTCAAGTGGCTATCCGGCTGCAAAAGATATTTTGCAGAGATATTGAAGAAATACTAAAACAATTATAGGGAGATGGATGATTGATGAAAGAAATGTACAGTGTGAAGTGTCCAGAGCATATTGTGTTTGGCGATCCGTGGTATTTTAAAACGGAACCTAAGGACAGGCTAAAAGGCTTAGTTGTAGATTGTACTGTTCCAAAGGAATTTGAAGCAATCGTTGCATTAGAAAGCGAAAACAGGGATGGTTATGATTGCAGGACAATGTATATCTATCTTGCGCCAAAAGGAGAAGCAGAGCTTTATGCCAATGGCATGTGTTATGAGTCACAGGAGGCAAAACAGCGTCCTATACCGGTAGATACTGCGGAGTATAAACTAAAGATTGACGAAAGAGAAGATATCATCCACACAGGGGGTGACGGCTATTGGGGCAGCTATCTATGTTTTTATGACAAAGGCGATACAAGTAAACGTCCGGAGGCATCTGTTATTGCTGTATATATGCCGGACGATGAAGATATTGATGATATGAGAAACCGAATGGAATTTTTCTTCCAGGATGTTAAGCCTTTAAAGAATTCTCCAGAGAAAGAGAAACCGAAAAACAGGTAGTTTTCAGTGAGGAGGATTATACACATGGCAAAGGAACAATACGTTCGTATTCAAGTTTCAGGATTTGCAGGAATCTGCTGTATCTGTGGATGTCCAATACTTTTAAAAGAAAGTACAACGATTATACCAGAGGAAGAAAACGAGGTTAAAAGGCATTTTCATAAGTCCTGCCTGCAGGAAAATCCCAATGCCTATTATGTAAAAAAGGAAAAGAAACGCTGGGCAAAAATACTGGCAAAAAGGGCAGCTTGCACAGTATCCCAGGAAGGAGGACAGAATGGAGAGAATATCACTGGAATGTGCAAATTGTAAAAGCCATGATTTTGATGTGGAAGTAAGCTGTTTGCCTACTGCGGTTATGATAAGCTGTAATAAATGTGGGCGGGTTACTCCGCTTTTGATATTTGCGGAAGGGTCACATCTTGATGCAGAGATGCTTGCTATTAACGGAAAAGCGGCAAAGGAATTATTTGACGATGCTTTTTGTAAGACAATCACACTAGATATGCTCCGTAAAGCCCATGAATGTGACATTAAGGAGAAAAAGAATCATGGAGAAAACACCGATTGATGACTATGGGGAAGGAAACTGCGCCCGCAATGTGGCAGTATGAAGATTTTCTAAGGCATCCAGCAGAACAATTACAGAGTAATCAGCGAATCAGGAGGATTAAAAATGTTAAAAAGAGAAATCATTGGAATCGACCACGGAAACCGAAATATCAAGACAAGGAATGATATATTTTCAGCAGCGGTAGAGCCATTGCAGACGAAGCCGGACAGCCTTGAAAATATATTGGAATATCAGAATCACTTTTATCAGATCGGTGGTCAGGTGCCCCGTAGTGAAAGCGTTGATAAAACTGTAAATGATGATTATTATCTGCTCACATTAGCGGCACTGGCAATGGAATTAAGGCACCGGGGACTGACAGAGGCATCCGTCAAACTTGGAGCCGCTCTGCCGCCCCGCAGGTTTCAGGCACAAAAAGAGGGATTTAAGAAATATCTTTCAAAGACGAAGGAGCTACATTTCCGTTTTGAGGGTACGCATTATCATATATGCCTTGAAAATACATATATTTTCATGCAGGGACATGTCGTGATCTATACGCTTTTGAATGTGGATGCTGGATTTTGCCTTTTGATTGATATCGGGGGTGGTACGGTTGACTTAGTTGGTTTTGTTGATGGTATGCCGGATGGCAACTATTATATATCTGATAAGGGTGCTTTATACTGCATTGACAAAGTAAACGAAGAAGTAGTTGCAAAACTAGGAGCCGGGGTTCCCCCATATATCACAGAATCCTTTATGCGGCATGGAAATTATGACTGTCCGGAAAAGTACAAGAAAATAATCACCACACAAATGAAAGAATACTCAGCCGACATCTATGAACTTATCAGGTCAAATAAATATAATCCAGACCTGACAAAAATGATTTTTATGGGCGGTGGGGCTTCGGTGGTCGAGAAATTTGGCAGTAATGAAAATAAGGATGTGAAATTTGTCACTGAGGTACGGGCAAATGCCATCGGGTGTGAGGAGGCTATCAAACGGATTGAATACATGAAACAGATGAGGAAGTTTAAGAGCGCATAGGCAGAAGGAGTAGTTATGGATAATGATAAGGTGTACACGACATCACTTCGGTTATACAAGAAGCGCCCGGTCCATGCTCAAGCATATAGATGCCTGAAAAATTATAACACTGACATATTTAAGACAAAAGATGATTTTTTGGCAGAGGCGGTCATACATTTTAGCCGGTATTTGAAGCAGGAAGAAGATGCAAAACAGATGCGCCTGATAAATGAGAACTTGGAGCGGCAGGATAAGCACCTGATAGAGATGGTGAAAAGTGCCATATATCAGGTGCAAAAGAGTGAAAGCGAACAAGGGAACCTATGGTGTGGATGAACAGTCCATAGAAGATTTTGAGAGGAAACTCAATAACAACCTCTACAAAATATGGAACAGGATGTCATCCGGCACTTATTTTCCCAAACCTGTAAAAGCGGTAGCGATACCAAAGAAGAATGGAGGAACCAGAATTTTGGGGGTTCCGACAGTAGAGGACAGAATTGCCCAGATGGTGGCGAAGCTGTACTTTGAACCATGCGTGGAGCCAATCTTTTATGAAGATTCCTATGGATACCGTCCGAACAAGTCAGCCATACAGGCGCTTGAAGCCACAAGGACAAGATGTTGGAGAAAAGACTGGGTATTGGAGTTTGATATCCGGGGGCTGTTTGATAACATCAGACATGATTATCTCATGGAAATGGTAAAGAAACATACCAAAGAGAAATGGATAATCCTATATATCCAGAGATGGCTGACGGCACCGTTCCAAATGGAAGACGGGACGATTGTGGAAAGGAAATCCGGAACCCCGCAAGGGGTGATAAGCCCAGTATTGGCGAACCTGTTCCTGCACTATGCGTTCGATGATTTCATGGTAAAGGAATTTCCGACGATACCGTGGGCAAGATATGCTGATGATGGGATAGCGCACTGCGTCTCCCAGAAACAGGCGAAATACCTGCGGAGAAGGTTGGAACAGAGGTTCCAGAGTTATGGTTTGGAACTGAACCAGGAGAAGACAAGGATAGTGTACTGCAAAGACGATGACCGGAGAGGGAATCATGAGAATACTTCCTTTGATTTTCTGGGATACACATTCCGTCCAAGACATGCAAAGAACAGGTACGGGAAGTTCTTTACAAACTTCCTTCCGGCAATCAGTGAGAAAGCAAAGAAAGCCATACGCAAAGAGGTAAGAGGATGGAAACTGCAATTAAAATCGGACAAAGACCTCTACGATATAGCAAACATGTTCAAACGTCAGATACAGGGATGGATTAATTACTACACGCATTTCTATAAATCAGAAATATATGATGTGCTGAGGTACATCAATGGATGTCTGGTGAAATGGGTGCGGAGGAAGTATAAGAAGCGCAAGGCTAGACGAAAGGCGGAACACTGGCTCGGAGAGATAGCAAAGCGTGACAGGAACCTGTTTGCACACTGGAAATTTGGGATACTGCCAGCGGCTGGATGATGGGAGCCGTATGAGCTGAGAGGTTCACGTACGGTTTTGAGAGAGACTTGAGGGGAGGTTCCTCAGGTCTACTTACTTCATCATCACAAGTGCAAAAAAAGAAGTTTTGGAAAGAGAAATTAAACCAATGCTGGTTGAATTTCTTGCGGAAAGAGGACTGGAATTATCGGATGAAAAAACGGTTATCACACACATTGATGACGGATTTGATTTTCTTGGCTTTAACATCAGAAAGTTTAAAGGCGTTCTGCTGACACAACCGTCAAAGAAATGTGTAAAGAAATTTTTAGATGGAATCCGCTATACGATAGACAGTAATAAATCTTGCAAGCAGGAAACATTGATAAGGCTCTTAAATCCAAAGATTACAGGCTGGGCGAATTATTACAGGTGCGGAGCATCATCAAAGACATTCCAAAGAGTAGATGACCAGATATTCCGTAAATTGTGGCAGTGGGCGAAAAGACGGCATCCGAAAAAGGGAAAACCTTGGGTTTTAAAGAAATATTTCCATCATTATAAGAACAGGAATTGGCGATTTTTAGTTGTCTTAAACAAAAACGGAAAAGAAGATATTTTTCCATTAAAGCTGGCATTTGAGACGAAAATTATGCGACATAAAAAGATTGTCAGTGAAGCCAATCCTTTTGATAGAGAATGGAAGGAGTATTTTGAAGAACGGATGACGTATAAGATGTTAATATCCCTCAAGGGGAGAAAGTCTTTGCTTTATATGTGGAATAAGCAGGAGAGGAAATGTCCGATATGTGGGCAAGAGATTACTGCTGAAACACAATGGAATGTACGAGAAAAGAAAGTAAGCGGTCAGACTGTCCGTTATCTTGTGCATGATAAGTGTTACAAACAAAATCGTTAGTTGACTAGCCGGCATCTATATTGGTAGATGCTTTGAATTGCTTGAGCCGTGTGAGGGGAAACTCTCATGCACGGTTCTTAGATGGGAAGGCGGTAGTAATACCGCTGACCTACTCGACAAACCATCGGCAATCGAACAGAGAGAAGGACGTATCCTCCGGCATGGCAATAAGAATAAAGAAGTCAATATTTACCGTTACGTGACGAAAAACTCTTTTGATGCTTATTTGTGGGGGATCGTGGAAACTAAACAGCGTTTCATAAGCCAGGTAATGACGAATAAAGAGCTTGCCCGCAACTGCGAAGATATTGACGAGACCGTACTGAATTTCGCAGAGATCAAAGCGATTGCCTCAGGGAACCCGCTCATCATGGAAAAAATGGAAGTGGATAATGAGGTTACAAGGCTCCGTGTACTGAAAGCCGCCTACGACGGAAAGAGATATATCCTTCAGGATGCATTTACTTTCCAGTATCCGCAGCGCATCCAAAAACGTACAGAGGAGTTGGAAAGAGTGCAGGAAGATATCAGGACAAGAGATGAGGCAGTAAAAAATGCACCACAGTTTGAAATAACCCTGCGCGGACGGACTTACCAGGAGCGTAAAGAAGCTGGGGTGATCTTACAAGAAATCATTAGCAATACAGTATTGTACGATGCAATAGAAATCGGAAGTTTTAGAAACTTCCCTTTGCTGTTAAAAAAGCACTCTATGGGAGCGGATATCATGATTGCCGGTAAAAACACCTATAAGGTGGAGGTGAGTACAAGTGATGTCGGCAATATGGTACGTTTGGAAAATGTTTTAAATGGGCTAGATAAAGACGCAGAACTTCTCGGACAGAAGATCCATAATTACGAAGTTGATTTAGAGAATGCCAAAATGGAGTATGCAAAGGAATTTCAATATGAGGGATTACTCAAAGAAAAATTAAGACGGCAGACGGAGATTAATTCACAATTGGAGATTAAGGAAGAGGAAGAGGTTGTAATGGCAGAGGAAATGGAAGAAACAATAGCTCCGCCACAGGCAGCCACCATTGCAAGATAGGGATATACCACAGAGGTATATTTTTCAGAAAGGAGTTATATTTATGGATTATAATATCAGAGTATATAAAATTGAAAAAGAGGATAGCAATTTAAGGGGATTTGTAACTATCACATTTGAAAATAGTTTTTGTGCAAAAAATATCGCACTGAAAGAATCTACAAAAGGAAATCTGTATCTGGAAATGCCAAAATACCGGGATTTTGAGACAGAGGATTATGTGCCTTATTTTTCCTTTAAAGATGGGGAGTTCCGCAAGGCAGTAACCGAACTGGCAGCAGAGGCTTACCGCCAGATGACAGGAGAAGAAAAAATGATGGATGTGGAACAGTCCTGGGGGGATGAGGAGATGTATTACGACCTGAGCGTGTCTCCAATCCGGGGGAATGATACATTCAAAGCTGAAGCGGCAATTAAGATCCAGGATGCATTTGCAGTCCAGCAGATCCATGTGATCCAGGGATGGAATGGTAAGACTTTTGTGGGGATGCCCCAGCGTGAGAACAGGCAGAAACAGGAAAAAGAGGATATCGCCCATCCAGTCAGCGGTGAGTTTAAACGGGAATTGGAAACAGCGGTAATGGATGAGTATCATAAGAAGTTGGAAAATCAGCGGCAGACCGGGAGACAGACACAGAGCAGATAAAAAATAAAAATATATATGGACTTTTTTACTATTTGGAAGTAATATAGAAAAAAATGAGATTAACCAAATCAGGAAAATGGAGGATTTTACATGGCTAGAGGAAGAAAAAAAGAGCTCAATTTGACACTGGAAGAACAGTTGGAGAAGTTACAAATTGAAATTGATGAACATACAGAAACTTTGAAGGTTTTAAAATCTAAGAAAAAAGAAATCCTTAAGAAGATCGAGGATAAAGAAAAAGAAGATGTGTATCGGGCCTTTTTAGATTCAGGGAAAACTTTAGAAGATTTAAAAATATTGTTGACAGAAAGCCAGCCCCTGAGTGGGGAACCGGAAGCAAGTGAGGATTGATATGGGAACGCTGCAGGATGAACCTGCAGCGTTTTTTTAGTCAAAATTATTTATAGGAGGCAGATTAAAGGATAAGGAAAATAATAGAGTTGGGTACTTTTATGGATATATAAGTGATTATAAAAAAGGAAAATTAAGTGTTGAAAAACAGTAGATTTCTATTGTCATATGGTGAAAAATCCCATTTAGATGCTTTAAATGTTAATTTATACAATGATTATTGAAAATGGTACCATGAAAGGCATAATAGATAAAAGGATAACTTACTATTAAAAATGCGGAGGAAAGAATATGCTTAGATTTCTAATTGTTGACGATGCATCAAAAGATATTGATGAACTTATTATTATACTAAAAAAGGCATCATACTTACTTAATCAATATCCACACATAACATTATCGGATAAAGAAGTAATTTATAATATTGTAAACTTTGAAGAATACGATTTAGTATTTATAAAGATTGATGGATGTAAATCTGACTCTAAGGATTTTAGATGTGCAGATTATATCAGGAGTAAAAATTCAAAAATGCTAATGACGTTCTATTCACAAACTATTACGAAAAATGTTGCTAAACGTCTTTATGAATACTTTCCTGTGAATTATTTACAAATTCCAATAGACATAGAAAAAATTATGGTGGATGTTAAAAGAATATGTGAATTTAGTGATCCACACAGAGTATTTATAAAAACAAAACAAGGATGTATTATAAAAAATGTATTAGATTTATTATATTATGATACTAAAAAAAATGTTATTTATGCTGATAAAAAAATTAAAGTATACAATAAGAAAAAGGAGTATCAACAATATATAGTAGACCAATTGAAAATGGAAGGTTTTTTCCTTATGAAAGATAGATATTGGATTAATCGCTTTGAGAGTAGAATAGACAAATTTTCAGTTGATGAGCTAATGAAAAAAAATAAAGAATCAGATGCGTTCATGTATAGAAGGATACACTAAGATTTAAATATTACTGAGAAATGTTTACTATCGGAGGAGAGTGAAAAAACGCTATCAACAAACTTTGTTTAGGTATACTCCGATACTTTAAAATCCGGCGCACACTTTTGCAATTGATGTCTGTTACTGTGACAGACAGTTTAAGGTTTGTATCGTCCACCATTTTGTAGACGTTTTAACTCGCTGGTACGCTCACCAATAAGCTTTTAAGGGGAGCAAACCAGTTACTTCCGCCCAGTTCATTATATGGGGCATAGTAGGGGAGAGTAATGTATACTGAAGAATTTGGTGTTCTATTTTCTGTCTGCCGCCAGAAACCATTCTAATATGGCAGGCATTGACCGTCATCTTCAACTAGGTACGGGAAGTTCTTTAGTTGTTGAACAAAAGTCACGTACTTTCTATGGGTGGACCTTTCAGAGGCAGATGGCAAATTCAGCAGAAAAAATACCAGGCGGTTTAATATTAATTAAATTGCCACAATAATTAAAATGCCCAGATAGCTAGCTGAATATCCCAATTAGTCAAAACTCATTTACTTTGTTGAAGTAAAGTAGTAGTTTTAGATTACCGATTGATTGGGAAGTAAATATCAAGCGGAATACATATGAAAGGAGAACTATCATGACTAAAGAAAGAGAAGAAGTTGTTATGGAGAACGAGGAAATCGAAGGTTACACCTACTGCCCGAGTACAGCACAGAGATGTCTGAATGATTGCATCGGTGGTGGTCCAGTTCTTTCTTCTGCTAACTAAGTAGAAGGGATTCAGTAACTCTGATCAGCTACAGTGCATCTGTAGCTGATCGACTCAAGTAGATAATAAGAGTGAGATAGGAAAGGTGATAGATGCTCCTTTCCTATCATTGTATATAATGAAAATATGAATAAAGTAAAAGTGGCAATAATAGATTCCGGCATTAATAAGAAAGACAAAGTCTGGAAGGGAATCAAAATAAAAGAGTTATCGATTTGTAATGGTAATATAGGTTTTTGTGAAGATTCACGAAACCTTCATGGTAACAATGTCGCAAAAATAATTTATTTTGAATGTAAAAATATCGAACTAATTTCTATTCAAGTTTTAAATAGTGAGAATAAGGGAAGTATAAATGATTTGATTTATGCCATACAATTGTGCATTTGTATGAGGGTAAATGTAATAAATTTAAGTCTTGGAACTATCAGTGATGGAAAATATTTAACACAATTAAATGAAGTTTGTGAGCTAGCAGCTAATAGAAATATTGTAATTTTTGCGTCAAATAGTAATCAAATAAATTCTGTTTCATATCCAGCATGTTTTAAATCAGTTATTAGTGTTGGATATAGTGATAAAATAAATGATCTTTGTAACGTAGATGTGAAGAATAGCAATATATATTTTAAAAGAGATTATGTGTCCATTCCTAATAATGTAATACAAATAGAAAAAGGAACTAGCTTTATTTGTCCTAAATTTGTCGGGCTATTTTGTGCATTACTATCAAACAATAAAGTTAAAAACGCATTTACCTTTTTAAAGTACATTAAGCATCTATGTGAAAATAAAATATTTAATAGAATGTATATAGATAAAAGCAAAAAAAATGATGATGATTTTATTGGAAAGCAACTTATTTATATTAAACACGGGCATGAAGACAATGAATTAATTGAGTATTATAAAAATGTATGTAAAGAGGTAATTGTAAGTATTCTGTGTGAAGTGGATTTTAATATAAATAATAATTTATATTTTGTTGGAACGTTTAGCGCGGAAGAAATTATAGAAAACAGGAAAAGACTTGACAAAATTATCAGTGAATCAATAAAATGCCATAAAAGTATAATTTCTATACTACCTTTAGATACCATCATAAATAGAATTTGTTTAATTAATGATTACGGTATAATAAGCAAAAGCTTTTATATCTAATCCAGGGAGGAAAATAATGGAGTGTACAATTTATTTAACAGATGATTGCAATATGAAATGTAACTATTGTTATGAAGGAAACGAAAAAAACAAATCGGTATTATCTGAAGATAAGTTAAAAACAGTGTTACAGTATATTATTGATAATAATCCTGTAAACGATCCAATAGACCTTGTGCTTTTAGGAGGAGAACCTTTACTTAATCCTAAAATGATGGTTAAAGCTATAGAAATAATTAATAGTAAATATGCAGACTGCAAAGATTTATTTCATTATAGTATAACGACAAACGGCACTTTATTGACACGTGATATTATTGATTTTCTAATTGAAAATAGTTTTCAAATATCAATTAGTGTAGATGGAGATGAGGAAACACATAATCTTAATAGAAAAAGTAAAAATGGAAAAAGTGTTTTTCCTATTGTTATGAAAAATATTAAATATCTCATAGAAAAAGATGTCGATTTCTCGGTTCGTATGACAGTAACTAAAAATAATGTTCATAAATTTTATAATAATGTAAAATTTTTTGATGATTTGGGCGTAAAAAAAATATTTGCAGCATACGATGAATTTGCAGATTGGGATGATAAATCAATTTACATATTGGAAGAGCAAATGAATCTTTTGGATGCTTTTTATTTAGAATCAATAATTCAGGATAAGGATAAAATATTAAATCTATATGATTATAAATTAACAACCTTTATTGCAGAGAGAACACCAATGTTTTGTTCGGCTGGGAGTAAGGGACATATCACTATAAATAGTAGAGGAGAGATATATCCGTGCGGTTTTGTTTCAAGTGATAAAAATTGGAAAATAGGTGATGTGAAATCGGGGCTTGATACCGCAAAATTCAAAAATGAGATTAAAAAACATCTTTATGATAAAGCTAAATGTAAAGGATGCGATATTGCGTTTACTTGCAGTGGAACAAAATGTGGATTTAAAAATTTTGCTACTACTGGATATTTAAACTATCCTAGCGAACAAATATGTAAATTAGAGCATATCCTGTATAAGCATAATTATAAAGTTATAAAAGAATTATGTAAGCAGAATCATCCGAGATTTACAAACTTTTATGATTTCGCACAAACAAGTAATATAGAAATTAGTAGTATACTAAAGAAAATGCTTGAAGAATTGAGGAGGGAAGAAAGTTGTATTCACTAACTTTGGAAATAAATCAAAAATGTAATCTTTCATGTATATACTGTTATTTGGGTGAAAAAGACAAAAGTGAAATGCCTCTTGAAACTGCAACAAAATCAATTGATTTAGCATTTAATAACACTAAGATTCATCGTGATAAAAAAATATGGATAGATTTTATTGGTGGAGAACCATTATTGGATTTTGGTTATATTAAAGCATTAGTAGACTATATTGGTAAACTAAATAAAGAATATAATTACAACTTGATTTTTTCAATGACAACAAACGGAACAATAATGAATGATGAGATACTTGATTGGATAATTAAGAATGATTTTCTTCTTAAGGTAAGCATTGACGGTAAAAAGGAAATAAATGATTTAAATAGAATTGCCAAAAATGGAGAAAGTGTCTTTGAACAGATTCAAAAAAACTGGCATTACTTCAAAGAATATGAGAATCAGAGTAACAAGAAAGTACAGGTTACAAATGTTATAACAAAAAATAATTATATGCATTATTTCGAAACATTTAGGTTTTTGATTAATGAAATGAAAATTTGCGTTATTGATACAGCAATTGATTTATATACAAATTGGACGTTAGAAGAATGGGAAGTGATTGAGCAGGAAATTAGAAAATCCTTTAGTTACTATATTGAGATATTAAGTAAAAATCCAGGACTTTATTGGAGCTTTATTAGAACTGTTTTAGAATGTAAAACGGATAAGAAAAAGTTTTATAGTTGCGGTGCAGGATTAGTATCTTTATATGTGAGAACAACAGGGGAATTTTATACTTGTCCTACCTGTCTTGATGGCAGAGCATGTATTGGTAATATCTGCGATGGGTTTAATGCAGAGAAAGTAAATTTATTGAAAAATTTCAATGGTATCGATAATAATAAATGTCAAAAATGTGATTTTTACAAGAGCTGCAAAGCAAATGGTTGTGCTATGTTTAGTATATTTAGCAATAATGATATAAATAGACCAAACAGAACTCTTTGTTGGTTGGAGATTTTTAAACATAAATTGTATGATGAAAATCAAAAAGTCATAGGAATGATACAGGGGTATTAGAATGAGAATAGAATGTGAGAAGGATACACTAATTAAATATGTGGGAAATGGAAAAGTGATCTTACTAAATCCAAATAACAAACATTGGATTAGGCTAAGTGAAACATTATTTGAAAAAAAGATGCTCAACTCAGCGCACTTTTTTAATGAGCTGAATGAAAAATACCAGATGTTTGAAGCACCAAATAAATTTAATGGTGTTGATGCTATTTATTATTCAGTTACTGGAAAATGTAATTTACGATGCAAATTTTGTGCGTTAAATTCAGGACCGGATGTAGATACGGATAATGATTTAACAATAAAGCAAATTGCAAAGATTGCGAGTGAAATAAAAAAATTAAATGTTAGAAAGGTTGTTATTACAGGTGGAGAACCATTAGTCAGACATGATATAAGGGAAATAGTCAGGCTTTTTGCAGAGAGTATTGGAAAAGATAAGATTACACTTCAGACAAATGGAATTCTATTAGATAATCAGATTTTATCCGAGATAGCGCCTTTTATAAATAATTTGGAAATAAGTATTGAAAATATATTTTCAAATAATGTGTTATTAAACAATATGAGAAAAATATTTCATGCTTCCTTAAAATACAATATTAAACTTTCATTTTCCTTTGTTGTGGATAGAGATAGCATGCCCTATTTTATTGATGCATTAAAATTGAGCCAGGAATTTAATGCGCATTTTCAATACCGTATTGTATCAGCTATAGGTAGAGCTATTGAAAATAGTTTATCTCTTTCTGAAAAGGAGATTCTTAGCATTTATATTACTTTTTTAGATTATGTAATTAACACACCGGACAAATCGGAGCCATTTATGGAGTCCCTTCTGGGTAATTTATATCCTCAGAGAAGTTGTGGCGCTTACGGAAGAATTTTAGCAATACATCCAGATGGTGAAACATTTATGTGTGCGAATTTTTTTGATAAAGAGTTTGCACTTGGTAATGTAAAATTTGATGAGTTAAATGTAATACTGAATAGATTAGCTTGTAAACTGCATGACGAAAAAATCAAAAAAGTATTTTTGGTGGACCATAATAGCAAATGTCAAAAGTGCAATTATATTTATTTTTGTAATGGGCAGTGTGTTGCTGAATCTATTCAAAATGAAGAAGATTATAATTGTGATCTTAAGAAGAAGTTACTTGAATTTTCTATGTTTTATATAGATAATAAAAAAAGTAAATTGGACAATATATATAATATGAGAGAATATTTGATAGCTCTGAGCAAGGAAGTGTAAAGAGGATGGCAGTTAATGAAGAAGAAATATTTTACAATAGCGAAAGAAATGGTTCTTGCTCAAAAAAAAGTTTTCCTTTCGGCCTGTAGTGTTACATTACTTCAAAGTGCATTGTTACTTTGTATTCCTTTGCTCTATCAAAAATTGATAGATAATGTGTTGCCACAAAAGGATGTCAAAATTTTTTTGAAAATCATTTTTCTTGTCCTTTTAATGTATACCATTAATTCTTGCTTAAATATTTTGAAAGACTATTTGCTGGCTAAATTCGCTGAGAATATTGCACGTGATTTAAGACAAAAGCTTAATGACAGAATTTCTATTTTGCAATATGATTTTTTTGATAAAAATGATACAGCGAATCTTATTGCAAAATATAGTAAGGATATAGATTCTATAAAAGAAAATTTTGGCTATATGATGATTAAAGTATTTGGCAATATTGTATCATTATTAAGTGCATCTATTATGTTGCTGCTGTTAGATGTTAGAGTATTAATAGCTACATTATTAATAATGATATTATATATTATAAGTAATAAAGTATTGGGAATGAAAGTAAAAAAAGCTGCTCAAACAATGTTGCAGTGTAATGAAGAATCAATAGACGCCTTTTCTGAAAATTGTAATAATATTTTGTTGACAAAACTATACAATGCATATGATTTAGTATCAACTAAATTTAAACAGACATATAAAAAACAATATAATAGTCAAATAAAATTAGAAATTTTATACTCTTGCAATTTAAATGTAAGTTGTTTGTTGATATATTTTCTGGCTATAATAATATGGCTAATTGGAGGATTTGGTATCATTCATGGAAGTATGTCCATAGGTTTAGTAATGGCTATGATAAACTATCAAACAATGTTACTTTCGCCTCTTAACTTTCTATGTGAATTTAATAACAGCTATCAAGCTACAGTTTCTGCTTTGGGACGTGTTGAATCTATTTTTTCTTATAGAAAAGAAAGTATAAATAGTATTAGTTCTGAGAAATGTGAGAATATTTATAATATTGCATTTAATAATGTGGTTTTTGGATATGGTCGGGAAAAAGTTTTGAATGGAGATAATTTGAAATTTACAAGAGGAAATATATATGGAGTGCTTGGCTCTAGTGGATCAGGTAAATCGACGATAGCCAAACTGATATTAAAATTATATGAGCCTGAATCTGGAGAGATAACAATAAATGATTCAGATATTCATAAACTAGATACTTTGGACATTAGAAAAAAGGTCATTTTAATAGCACAAGAATCACAATTTTATAAAGGAACAATAAAAAATAATATCACATTTTGGAATTCCGAATGTGATTGGAATAATGTGCTTATGTTATCAAGTGAATTTGAATTGGACAAGGAAATTGAAAGAATGCCAGAAAAATGGGATACCTTACTTAATTCAGGGGCTAATAATATATCCGGTGGACAAAAAAAACGTTTGGATATAATAAGAGGCATAGTGAAAGATACAGATGTAATTATATTTGATGAATCAACGGCATATTTAGATATAGAAAAAAGAAAAGCTTTATTTAAAGTTGTAAATATGATCAAAAAAGATAAAATAATAATCTTTATAACACATAATTTGGAGGAAGTTTCAAATTATAATGTTATCTATGCCTTTGAAAAAGGTAAAATTAAAAAGATTGAAAGCAAATATGTTCAGGAGATATATAAATGATTTGATCACTACTTTTACAACTATTCCTTGGAAAATAAATTAAAGGAAAGGGATGATTCTACAGGAACAGTACTTATATAAGGCAAAACGGCCAAGTTTAAACAATTTTGAAAGGAGGAAAGAGTAACTTTACATGCCAGGAACTTTAAGATTAAATTGATAAAGGAGGATTAGTGTGAAAGAAAGTAGATTGAGCCAAAATCGTGATATAGATACAACAAAAAGGCTCACATAGTGAACCTATTTAAGAATATTCCCACCTTGGTAAAACGAGGCGCACCTGCACATCAATAACAAACGGGTGGGTGCATCTGATATTGATGCCGGGATGCCTTAGATTTAATTGTATTGTAACACGAAAACTTGAAAGTGTGAACCACTTTCATTACTATTTGTGCCGCGCCCAAATGCGCGCGGAATGGAGATTAAAATGAAAAAAAAGAAGTTTGAATTGATAGTAGTTATTGCAATGATGCTGACGTTGATAATTAACACAACATGTGTTTCTGCAAACGACAAAACTAATGATGATTATTCAATCCCGCAAAAAATCATTGATATTGCCAATGGGTCAGATGAAATTTATGGAGAAGGTGTTCCAATTGAACATATTGATCCTAATAAACCGCAGCCAAAGTTTACAAGTGGAGGTATTGATCATACCCATCAGTACATTGTGGCTTCAGCATTAGTGATATTATCAAATGATCAGGGAACATCAGTACTTAATAATGCAGATTATGCCGACACGTTAATGCTGAGTACGGATTGGCCTGATAAATTAGGTAACGAGACTGATTATGGTACTTTTTCAGGACATTTTTATGATCCCGATACCGAAAAAAACTGGTTAGGTCAAACATCACCTACGGCTAAAACAAGAGCTGCTTCTTATTTCAATAAAGCAGTTGAGGCATACACTCAGGGTCAAATAGAATCAGCAATGGTTTACATTGGGAGAGGATCTCATTATGTATCAGACCTTAATGAACCACATCATGCTTCAAATTTGACAGCTATTAATAGCAATCATACTGCATTTGAAACGTATGTGGATGAACATAGGAATGAATATAAAATTTCGGGTAATACGTTAAGTGAAGGTATATATACCGATGCTACTTCAATGGAAATCAACTCATTGTTAAAAAACGCAGCTAAACAAGCAAAAAATATAGTTGGCGAAGCACAAAATGAAAGTACATACAGTTCAGCAGGAGACAAATGTGTAAAGAATGCAGTTGTAACCGTTGTTCAATATTTTTATAAATTTGGGACTACTGTAGGAATCTATTAAAATGAGGAGAGGAAAGAAAATGAGCGAGAATAAGTTTGAAGATTTTGAAGATGTTGTTAATAGTTCAGAGGAAGCGATAGAAGGTTATATTGAATGTCCGGCGTTTAAAGAGCGTTGCTTAACTGATTGCATATTTCCGAAACATTCCCCCTTTTTATCAGATATTGATTAACAATGATATAAGGCTATAATAGGATAATACCTATTATGGCCTTTAATATTAATTTTGAGGTAAAGTAGTATGAATAACAAAAGAGTGATTAATAGTAATACAACATTTTTAAAAATTATAGCAATAATATCTATGACTCTAGACCATATTGGAATTATTTTTTTCCCTAATATTATTTTTTTTCGTATAATTGGAAGGATGTCTTTTCCATTATTTGCATATTGCACGGCAAGCGGTTGTATATTTACAAAAAATATCAAAAAATATATATTAAGATTATTTGTATTAGGTTTTATCTCTCAACCTATATATATATGGGCATTTGATTTGAACTTAAATGATATAATATATAGCCCTAATATACTATTCACACTTGCTTATGGTGCAAATTATGCTTAAACGGAATGCCAGTTCCGCTACTGCGGAACTGCTATTCCATTTTTAACGGTACGAAGTACCGCTAGATGATATCATTCTGTTTCACGCATATTTATACCGTTCATCTCCAGACGATATGTATGATGTTTATCTGTGATTCGTGTAAGGCACGCATCAGCGTAGGTATTATCAGCAAACATATCAAACCATGTACTGACTGGAAACTGTGAGATGACTACAGTTGATTTTCTTCCATCCCTGGTGTCAAGGACTTCAAAAAGATCCCGGCATTTATCAAGATCGAGATCCATAAGGCCAAAATCATCGATCACAAGAAGATCCAGCTTGGTCAGCTTATTCAGGTAATCCAGATTTGTGGATTTGATACGTGCCTGTTCCATTTCGCTCATAAGAGTGTTCGCTTTTATATACTTTACACTCTTAGACTGCTTCATTGCAGTTACACAAAAAGCATTGATTAGATAAGTTTTTCCACTGGCGGAAGATCCTGTTACAATGAGATTCTTTCCTTCCTCTATCCAGTGGCAGGTACTCAGTCGCTCTATTGTCTGGGTATCAAGCTGACGTTCTGGACGGTAAATAGTTTCGTCAAGATCTGCCGCCGGGTATCGCAGATGCGCTTCTTTCATCAGACGATTAAAACGTTTATCTGCCCGCGCCTGCCACTCTGCATCAACCATTGCTGTCATGCGTTCCAAAAAAGTGTTTAGATCTGCATTGGGATCTTTCAACTGTTCTTCCAGGATATGTGCCATTTCTGGAACACGGAAACTTTTCAGACGCATGATCAGAGCCTGTTCCTGAGGTGTTAATGTAATGTCATGGGATGAACTCATTTGTATGCCTCCTTTCCACGGATGTTTGTATGGGAAGGAAGTTTTCCGGTTCCGTTTATAGCGCTGCTGGAATGATTATTTTGAACCATGCTAAGTACTTTCTTGAAATAAGAATACTTGCAGGCATTGGCTTCTACGCATTTCTCAGCAGCCTCCTGAACCAGCCTGTGAGGAACATCTTTACAGGAATGGAGCACACCGGCACAGCTGTTGTATGCCTGTTCCTCATGCTTGGAACTGCGGAGTATCCTGTCAATAAGAGTTACCATAGATTCTCCATAAACAGATGCCCACCGTCTGTAATAAGCTCCGTCATGTGCATTCACTTCTTTGTAATACAGGTGTTCTGGAGGCATATGATTGTCATCTGTAATGTAAAGAGGAAAATCACGGTAAGATCTTGGATGGCGGCAGATCAGCCGGTTATACTCATCACAGATCCGTATCTCCGTCATTGTAGCCTT
>OGRC01001057.1_pt1 | contig 19697 bp, 19 predicted proteins | sample 1553431 | NCBI WGS metagenome assembly OGRC01 (sample SAMEA2580064, study PRJEB22360) | human gut metagenome | biome: human gut; feature: human-associated habitat; material: faeces | place: Denmark | collected 2008/2010
GGGGACTCTTTCCCCGGAAGTTTTATAAAACGAGAAAGAAGGGAGTGGTAAGCGATGATCATTGGAATCGACCATGGGTATTATGCCATGAAAACAAAACAGGTGTGTTTCCCAACAGGGCTGATGCGATACACCTATGAACCTTATACCATGCAGAATGTTCTCCAGTACCAGGGAGAATATTATGTGTGTGGGACTGGGAGACAGACATTGGTAAAGGACAAGACCGCCAACGACAATTATTATCTTTTAACGCTGGCTGCACTGGCACAGGAGATCCGAAAACGAAAAGGAGAGAGAACAGCCAAGGTTGTTCTTGCAGCCGGGCTTCCCCTTGCTGGGTTTGGAAGGGAAAAACAGAAATTTAAGGAATATCTGTTTCGGAAGGAACAGCCTGTCCGCTTTTTCTACGAAGGGGAACGCTATGAAATCCAGATTGAGGATGTGAAATTGTTCCCCCAGGGATATTCAGCCCTGGCTCTTTATCCAGAGTATTTAAAAGATGAGCCTTCTGTGCTTCTTGTGGATATCGGAGGCTGGACGGTGGATCTGATGCGCCTTGATAATGCGGTTCCTAATGCAGCTACCTGCAGGAGTCTGGAACTGGGTGTCATTCGCTGTATGGATGAGATTCTGGAACAAGTGCGCAGAAACACCGGGCTGTCCATAACAGAGACACAGGTTGAGCGCATCTTACAGGGGAAGTCCTGCAGCATGCCTGCGGAAGTGGTGTCTTTGATCGAGAAACAGGGCAGGCTTTACATTGAAAAGATATTGTCTGCGATCACCGAGGCAGGCTTTGACCTGCGGGCAGTCCCTTCCGTTTTCATGGGAGGCGGTGCTGCTATTTTTAAACACCGTGTAAGCGAGCAGGACCGCCTGTGTCGCCCGATTTACCTCACAGACATCCATGCCAACGCAGCCGGATATGAACGGATTGTGGGGCAGATGAGGACGCTGTGAGCCGCCCGGTCTTTTCCTTCCGCCCAAACCTTAAGAACCCGGAACATGAAAAAGCGTGGCAGCTTTTGATGGAGATTCCGACAGGGCAGAGGAACCAGTATCTGGTGGATGTGATCCTGGAACAAGAAGAGAGGGAAACTTTAAAAAGACTCATTCAGGAGGCTGTTCGGGAAGAGTTAAAATGTGGCGATGTGGAACGGATGCCAGCACAGGAAAAGGAAGAAATTCCCGGTCAGATGCTGGATTTTTTATTTCAGATGGAGCAGGAGTAAAGGGGGTGAGGCCTATGGGCAAGGAAAGTATGGCATTGTTGGATATGCTTGGGTTTTGCATACATTTGACATGGATTCTTTAGTGGGTATTGTGAATAGCTTTCTTTCAAATTTTGGAGTATGTTGTGTATAACAAAACGAAAGGGGAAAACGCTTATGGCAGAGATGAAGAACATATGCGGAAAGATCCCGGTGGAATTACATGAGAAGGTACGAGCCGAGATCGAAGAAAGGGAAACAAGTACACAGATCTTTATCCGGCAGGTGATCGAAGAACACTTTAACAGACTGGAGAACAAAGGAGAAGAAAGCATGGAAAAAGAACATTAGCAGTACAGGTCACAGAGGAATTATTCCAGAGAGTCAAATGGGCAGTCACAAAGGAAGGCATCAAACAGAAAGATTTTATCATCCGCATCATCGAAAAAGCGGTGGAAGAGGTAGAAGCCAAATGGAAGGAACTGGAACAGCCGGAAGAAAACGCAGAAACAGATAGACTGGAAGAAGCAAAAGAAACTGCGGAAGATGTCTATGAAGAAGAGACTACCGAAGCGGAAACCGAAACAGTGGAAGCCGCAGAGGAAGAGGCGGATGCAGAAATTTCTGAGGATGCAGAGGAAGAAGAGATTCCGGAATCCGGGGAAGAAACCGAAGAGATCGCATAATGCCAAACAAATAGAACTATAAAACCAGCAGGAGGTGTGGGAGAAAAACCATGCCGCCTGTTTTTTTTATTCAGCAAAGGAGGTTGATAGCCGCAACCATTCGATTTTTTGATTTATTCAGCGGGATCGGGGGATTCCGGGAAGGGTTAAGACGTGCAGGCGGTTTTACCTGTGTGGGACACTGCGAGGTGGATGCTTATGCGGATAAGAACTACCGATTGCTGTTCGACACAGAAGGGGAGTGGTTTTGCAATGACGCAAGAACAATCGAAACTGAACGAATGCCGGACTTTGATCTTTTGTGTGCAGGATTTCCTTGCCAGGCATTCTCTATCGCCGGAAAGCGGGAAGGATTTGCAGATGCCAGAGGAACTCTGTTCTTCGAGATTGCCAGACTGGTTGCAGACAAGCGACCTGCGTATTTCATCCTTGAAAATGTTCCCGGACTGCTTTCGCATGACAAAGGCAGGACGTTTCACACCATCCTCAGTACGTTATCTGAGCTGGGGTACGGTGTGGAATGGAAAGTGCTTAACAGCAAGGATTTTGGAGTCCCCCAATCCAGAAAACGGGTGTATATTGTCGGATATCTTGATCGACGATGTGCCGGAAAAATATTACCTTTCCCAACAGCAAATGGAACGCCTCTTGTACAAATCCAGACAGGAAGGCAAGGGGAACGGATCTACAAAGCCGAAGGGTTAAGCTGTACCCTGACTTCCGGAGCCGGAGGTGTGGGTGGTAAGACAGGGTTGTATGAAGTGGGTGTTCCTATTAAGGAGAATACAAAGCAGGGATATAAGATGGCGTATCCAGGCGACAGCATTGACTTAGGATATGCAGGACTGAACACCAGAAGAGGGCGTGTGGGGCATCAGATCGCCCATACCCTTACCACAGGAATCCAGCAGGGAACGCTTCATTTTGTGGATCTATCTCCGCCGCCTCTTGTCACAGAACATTGCAGGTGTCTGAATACCAGACAATCGGGCATCCATAATCACAAAGGGGAATGTTCCGGTGTCTTAAAAGAGGAAGGTGCCAGGGCAGTGCTGAATCCGGGAAGAGAAGAAACCCGGCAGAATGGCCGGAGGATGAAGGAGCCGGAAGAGCCGATGTTCACCATTACTGCCACAGACCGGCATGGAGTTGCCTATCGGGGCAGAATCCGGAGGCTGGTGCCAAGGTGTTATTCGGCAAATTAAACACTGCCTCTTCCGTCACATTAAAATAGGTCTTTTATAGTGCCTGACAACGGTATCAATCACATAGTTTTGGACGATTCCGTCACACTGTTTTATGTAAAAAACCATCATGCAGATTATTTTACATGATGGTTTCTAAAGTTATCCGAGCTCGCAGTCATTGATTGCCTGCATGACGGCATCGGCGGTTATGATATTTAAATTTGAGCTGTTTCCAACCAACAAACTTGCATTACACAGTTTGTTGATCATACGTGGGGTTCCATTCGCTGCATTGAGGATTGCTTCCAGTGCATTGTCTTCGAATACCGTTTGTGTGCATCCGGCGCCATTCAGTTTGGCAGCAACATAGGAATGCCCTTCTGCTTTTGTCATGCCTTCCAGGTTATAATTCATGACAATTCTCTGGCGGAAAGGTTCGTGGATGCTTAGACGCAGGGTGCTGTTGAGCTGTGGCAGACCGGAAAGAAGAACAACAGCCCGGTCTTTGGAATCCATTTCAAAGTTGAACAGCATTTTTAAATCATTGAGTACAGCGTTTCCGATATAGTTCGCTTCATCTATGATGATGACAGGCGTCTGTCGTTTCTCAAGTACGAGACGGTTGATTTCATCCTGGATGATCTTGAAGTTATCGGTCTTGCGGAATGCAGGCTGGGCTCCAAGTTCAGCGGCAAGATTCCGGTAAAAATCATTTACAGTCAGGGTAGAAAGACTGGAGTAAACCACTTTATAAAGGGAAGTGTTCAGTCCTGAAGCCCAGTTCCTGACGGCGGTGGTCTTTCCCCTTCCGGCGCTTCCGGTCAGGAGACCGAAGCCTTTTGTGGTAAGCAGGTAGTTCAGACGGAACAGAACCTCCTTGTATTCCTGTGTTTCTACGAGGACTTCCTTTGAGTTCTTTAGGAAAGGATTGAACTCCAATCCGTATCTTGCAGTGTAATCCATAATCATTCGTCTCCTTTGCATAAGCGTACTTTTTCTCTTTTTATCAATGCGTTTTCGGTTTTATTGAGAAGCCGGATGGGTGTCAGCGTCCCGTCAGCTTCCACAATGAAGATTTCTTTCATATCCGGAGAATAGCGCAGGCGGATACGCTGCCGTGCAAAACGATAATCAACTTCGTATTCAATCTGGTCGATGACGATTACACTGTCAGCAGATACCCGGCGTTCAAGCTCCAGAAGGAAATTTTGACGGATGTCTTCCTCAGAAAGTCTGCGGATCTGCTCCGGTTCCGAAAAGAAACGGTCCTGTGGGGACAGTCCACGGAGGGAAGAATGGGGAGATTGGTTGTATTGTTGGACAAAAGCGTACAGACTTCCCCTCAGTTCTTCCAGTGAATGGAAATCCCGCATATCAAGGGCTGCCATCCACTGATCCTTCATGGTCCGGAACCAGCGTTCAATCTTGGCTTTTCCGGTGGGAGTGTATGGCTGGCAGTAACTGAGTGTTGTACCAATCCTTGCGGCAAGGAGTTCCATCTGCCTGTTTTTGTAAGATTTACCATTGTCAAAGTTGAAAACTTTGGGGCGCCCATACTTTGCTATGGCTGATTTCATAACCGACATCAGGTTGATAAAGTTATCATGATAGAACACATCAATTCCGGTAATGAAGCGGCTGGCATCATCAATCAGGGCAATGATATAGACCCGGTGTTTTTTGCCATCCGAATCTGTAAGGCGGGGACCGACGCTGCTGTCCCCGCACCAGACTTCATTGATATGGGGGCGTTCATAGCGGCGCATATCCCTGTCCGGGGTCTGCCGAAGTTCTAACTGAAGCCGGTTCACAAAACGGCTGACGGTGGATTCGGATACCTGTCCGTTTATTACGGAGCCATCGGATTTCAGCTGCCTGTAAATAGCGGCTGCAGACATGCGGGGGTAGTTGGTCTTGAAATACCGGATCCTCTCCTGAAGTTCTTCATCAAGCTTGCGACTCATGCCGGCATCTGACCGCCCTTTCGGGACGAGACCTTCAAAACCATGGTTCTGATAGTCTAGATACCACTTTTCAATGGTGGCGGGAGCATAATGATGGAGCTTCCCGTCGGGTCCCATGAGGCCTTTTGCAGAGATTTCTGTGTAAAAAGCAGTCTTGCTTGGATAACGTTCATCAAGTCCTGCAATAATCGGTGCGATGGCGCCATAGCGCATTAGTGCGATTTCCTGTTGTTTTTCTTGTTTCATAGATTTCATCTGCCTCCTTTTTCTAAAGGATAAGGGATAAAACCAGACCTGTCGTGTAAGGTTATGTTGGCAGGATAAAAAGTTTATTGGAGGTTGATTTAATCTGCATGAACTGTCTGGAAAAGAGGGAAAAGCATCCTGAAATCAGGCTGGGGATATCGGGGAGGTGAAGCCTCATGGAGAGCAGCCGCTGCTTCCAGTGTAAACGGTAGTTCCGGATGATGGATTTCAGGTTGTTTTCATCCACGAGGTATTGTTCTTCCAGTATGTTCCGGAATCCGGTTTCATGTTCATAAGCCTGAATCAGACGGACGTGCAGAGCCAGGGGGATCTGGGAATACGGGACCATGGATGAAAGCAGTAATGCATGGGTATGTCCGCAGATTTTGCAGTACACACGGACAACGGAAAGGGAGAGGATCCTGTCAGCAAGCTGGATGCTGCGTTTATAAGAGCCATGACGGATGAGACAGCCGGAGTGACCGCAGGCACATGAAATAAGGTTCAGATCAAGAGAATCTATTGTTTTATTGTAAAAATCCTGAGAAATAAGGTTGTAGTTTTCTGTTTTAATTGTTATCATAGGTATGTATGAATGTAGCGTAAGCTATGTTTGGGTGAAAGCAGAAATCAAACTTTGGTCGGGGAGGTTTCTGCTTTTTTATTTCACGGTTACAAAACCATATGATAACACAAGAGGTCTCAGGATAAAACAATCTGATGGAAAATACGTCAGATTCCTTTATGCCAAGACCTCTTTTATTTTGCCTGAAAAGTGGAAGATCAGTTTGTTATAGTGTGCCCGATAACACCAAGGGAGTGTCTGCGGCTGCAGGGCTTTTATGACTGGCAGATTGACCGCATAGAACAGGAGACTTCGGACAGCCAGCTTTATAAACAGGCTGGAAATGGAGTGACCGTCAACGTGATCGAAGCCATCGGAACGCTTCTTCGGCAGGCAGATACAGAGATCCGGGCAGAGGATGAAAAGACAAAGAGGTAAGGCAGTATGGCAATTGGAATTCAGGATCAATATTTCGGTACAGAGATTGAGATGACAGGGATCACCAGGCAGAGGGCTGCGGAGAAAGTAGCAGAGCTGTTTGGGACAAGGGCAGTTTGCGACGGTGGATATTATGGGGTCTGGTCTGTGACAGATCAGGAAGGAAAGAAATGGAAGTTCATGTATGATGGGAGCATCTATACGGAACGCAGGGAGCGTGGACGCATGGTTCCTGCCGGAAGAGAATACAGCACCGAGATGGTCAGTCCGAAACTTTCCTATGGAGAAATGGGAAAACTGCAGGAAGTGGTGCGGTGTCTCAGGCATCATGGGGCGAAGGTAAATGCATCCTGCGGGCAGCATGTGCATGTGGATGCTTCCAATCACACCCCAAGAAGCCTTAAAAATGCCATGACCATTATGTATTCCAAAGAGGACATCCTGTTTAAGGCATTGAAGGTGCAGACATCAAGGGAACAGGAGTATTGCCAGAAGGTACGCCCCATTGTGCTGGAGAAGATCCGCCGGATGCCAAACAGCACCATTTCCATGGAAAAGTTGAAACGGGTATGGTATGGGGGCAGGGATGGAAGCCATGATCATTATGACGATACCCGGTACTATGCGTTGAACCTTCATGCAGTGTTTTCCAAAGGAACTTTGGAGTGGAGATGTTTTGAGAGTACCCTCCATGCAGGAAAAGTGCGGGCAAATATCACGCTGGCTCTTGCCATCTCTGCCCAGGCCATCAATCAGAAATGCACCCAGATGCGGAAAACGGAGATCACAGAGAATCCGGCATTTACCTTCCGTACCTTTTTATTGCGGCTGGGGCTCATTGGACCGGAATATAAGAATGTCCGGGAACATCTGCTTGCCAATCTGGAGGGTGACAGGGCATGGAGATATGACCGCAGTACCTATGAATGTTTGAATCGAAATCATCGGGCGGAGGATGCCCGTTAGGAGGTAAGAGATGAAAGAATCCTATTATTTTGCCTATGGCAGCAACATGAACTTAGACCAGATGGCGTACCGCTGTCCGGCAGCTTCCGTAGTGGAGAATGTCCGGCTGGATGGATACCGCCTGACCTTTTGTGGCAGGGGGAAAGGAAGCGGTGTTGCCACTATTTTGCCGGAAGAGGGCAGCCAGGTGGAAGGGGTGCTTTGGAAGATCACACCGGAGTGTGAAAAAAGCCTGGACTTTTATGAAGGGTATCCCCACCTGTATGGGAAGGAGCCTGTTTTTGTTCAAGGAAAGGATGGTGTAAAGCGGGAAGTCATGGCATATACCATGAATGCACCCTATAAGAATCAGCCTGCCATTCCCTCAGACCTTTATTTTATGGGGATTGTGGAAGGCTGCCATCAGAATGGGATTTCCAGCCGATCTATAACCGATGCGTTAAAGCGTACAAGGCAGGAAGTAGGCAGAGAGAAACCCAGTCATAAGAAAACAGAAGTCAGCAGATAACAAAGCCGCAGGGGAAAGCCTCTGCGGTATTTTTAACGAAAAAAGGAGAATGCAATGAAGAGCAGGAATATCAAAACAAGACTTGCAGCCTTCGGGCTCGCACTGCTCATGGGTATTAGTCCGCTTGGGAACTTAGCGGATGTCCATGCGGCAGAAACAAAAAATCCGTCAGAGCCAGTGACGAAGAGCGCAGAAATATCTGAAACGGAACAGACAGAGGAAGTTTCAGAAGCTGCGAAACATTTGGTAACAGCAGAAGATATCACGAAAGATATTTCCGACAAGGATTTTATGGCAGAGACTTGTATGGAAGGCATCCATTACAATCTGGAAAAAGAGGATGTTACGTTAGAGCGTATTGAAGCGGAAGATGGAGGGAGCTACCACCCTGACCAGGCAGGAACCTATATTGCAACGTACTGGGTTGTGCCAAAGGATGCGCGTGACAGCTATTCTGTGAGCAGAAAGATCATCCTGACGGATACGGAAGGGCAGGCTCATACAGAAGAAAATGGCGGTCAGAAACAGAAGGAGGATACGAATTCTGAAGAAGATTCGGAGACGCCTGTGCAGGAGATCCCGGAGGTGGAAGTGACGGTATCCGGGGAAGGTGCAGATGCACAGGCAGCAAGGGAACTGGAAGAAAAGATTGAGGATGGGGAAGTGATGATGCTTTCCGGTGCGGAAAACACGTTCCGAGCAAGGGAAACCGTACATCTGGAAAAAGGGGAGACCATCTACTATCCAAGTTATATTGGAAATTACTTAACCTGCTGGTTTACGGTCAATGGAAAGATCGCTTACTGTCTGGAATCCCATCGTTCCTCACCGCCGAGTGGTGACTATGTGGCACAGGTACTGGACAGCAATAAGAACTTGCAGAAGGTGCTGTATTATGGTTATGGCGGTGCCGGGGATATTACAGGGAGTTATCTGTCCGGGAAAAGTGCAGAAGAGAAATATGTATATACCCACATCGCAGCCAGCTATGCCTATGCAGGTGAGGCAGGATTTACAGGATGTAAGTATGAAGATCTGGTAAACGCAGGCGTGATCGCCTATATTGACCACCTGTTTGCTATGGAAGAGCCGCCGAAGGGGGAAATCTCCCTTTCCAAGACTTCTGTAAAAGCAGTCCGAAATGGAAATGTACAGAAAACACCGGATATCACATTGTCCGGGGATCACCGAAACTACATTTCAGTCAATGTACCAAAAGACATCACCATTTATAACAAGACAAAGGGAACTTCCGCAGAGAATGGTGCGCTGAAGATCTATGGCGGGGATACCTTTTATTTGACTGCCCCAATGCTTCATACCGGAAACTATTCCTCCGGGGAACTGCATGGTTCTGTAGGGGAAACCTGGAGAACGCTGGTATTATCCACAGGAAACAGCAATCAGGACATTGGAGTCTTTGAATCGGAGAAAGCCAATCCGGTAAGTTTTACGGTAGACTGGCTGGAGATGACAAGGATCGAGCTTTTCAAACAGGATGCGGATACCAAGAATCCTTTAGACGGTGCAGTGTATGGCATTTATACAGACAGCAAGTGTGAGCATCTTTTGATGGAAATGCCAGTCACCGGGGAAGAGGGAAAAGCAGTCAGTGATTATTTTGAGGCAGCCATCAAAACAGTATATGTGAAGGAGATCAAGGCTCCAGACAAGTATGCACAGAGTGATGTGATCCATAAGGTGGATGTGGAAGCCGGAAAGACGGTCACCATCTCAGCAACCGATGAGAGGGTGAAAGGTGCTGTCCATATCCAAAAGATCGATAAGGAGACACAGGCTTTTCTTCCCCAGGGAGATAGTTCCCTTGCCGGGGCTGTGTATGGTCTGTATGCCAGAGAGGATATCGTCCACCCGGATGGAAAGACGGGGGTTCTGTTCAAAAAAGACAGCCTCATCGCACAGGGCGTGATCAAGGAGGATGGTACCTTAGATTTTTCCAAATTGTATCTGGGGAAAATGTATGTGAAAGAGATCACTCCGCCGGAAGGCTATACGGTAGATCCAACAGAGTATGAGGTGGACCTTGCTTACGAAGGACAGGAAGTGGCAGAGGTAACCAGGGACCTGACGGTACAGGAACAGGTGAAAAAGCAGGCGTTCCAGCTGATCAAGATCAGCGAAGATGGAGACCAGACAGAAACAGACCTTGTGGAAGGAGCAGGTTTTAAGGTGTATCTGATCAGCAGCCTTTCCAAAGTAGAGAGTGGGGAATTACAGCCATCCAATGGGGATCAGTTTACTGCGGAAGATTTCCGAGGTTATGATTTCAGTAAGGAAGAGGTGGCAGTGACCTATGTGGATGGCAAGGCTGTCCCAGTACAGGAGCTTATTACAGATAAAAAAGGATATGCTCTCAGTCCAGAGCTTCCGTATGGTCTTTATGTGGTAGAGGAAAGCACCGTACCGGAGAACTTGAAAGCCATCGATCCGTTTTTGGTGAAGGTTGATGAGGACAGCAGAGAGCCGATGGTATGGCGTGTGTTCGATGACCGTCCGTTTGAGTTTTTGTTAAAAATCGTGAAAAAGGATGCACAGACAGGCAATCCGGTTTTAAAAGCAGGAGCTTCCTATAAAATCTTTGACATGGAAAAAGAGGAATATGTAGAGCAGACGGTATTCTATCCGAAGAAAGAGACCATCAGCGTTTTTAAGACCAATGAGGAAGGCTATCTGGTAACACCGGAAGAATTGAAATGTTCTACTTACCGGATCGAAGAAGTGAAAGCACCGGAAGGGTTTGTAAGACAGGGATATGAGAGTTCCTTGTATGAAGGGGAAAAAGTAATTTCTCCATTGGAAGTGACCGGAAAAGGCAGTTACAAAGAGAACCCGAAAGAGGGAATCGTGATCACGGTTTCTTCCGATACCGCCCATCAGATCGATCCCGATACCGGGGCAGTCATCGTGGAAGTCGAGCAGCCAAACGATGAGCAGGTGGGAAGCCTGACACTGACGAAAACCGGGGAACAGCCTGTAGAAGTGACGGGGGATTCCCTGTTTGCAAAAGCAAAGAGACTGGCAGGAAAGATCAAAGATGCAGTGACCGGAGAGGATACCGATACCGGAGTGTTCCATGATTTTGTCTATGAAGAATCCGGTGTGGAAGGGGCAGCCTTTGAACTGTATGCCAAGGACACCATTTATTCCCCGGACGGAGCAAAGGACGAGCAGGGCAATCCGGTCATCCGTTATGAGAAAGACGATCTGGTGGCAACTTTAGTGACTGATGCAGAAGGAAAGGCAGTGGTAAATAATCTTCCATTGGGTCCTTATTATATGAAAGAAACGGTGGCAGGTGACCATTTCGTATTGAATCCGGAACAGAAGGAATTTACCCTGACCGCAGAGGATGATACGCAGGCAGTGGTTTATGAAGGGGTTGCTTATAAAAATGAGCGACAGAAGATTTCCATTTCTGTAGAAAAGAAGGATGCAGTCACAGAAGAGAAGCTGGAAGGCGTGATCTTTGGTTTGTATGCCAAAGAAGATATCCTCTCCCAGCAGGGTGCGGTTCTTGTAGAAAAGGACACGCTGCTGGAGAAGAAAGCAACGGATGAGAAGGGACAGCTTACCTTTGACAGCGACCTCTATCATGGGAAATATTATGTGAAAGAGGAAGTGAGAAAGCCGGGGTATCTTCCGAATGAGGAAATCTGGGAGATGGATGCCTCTTACACAGACCAGAACCTTGCAGAAATCAAGCTGACAAAAGAAGTGGAAAATCAGCCGACTGAGAGCCAGTTTACAAAAACCGATGCAACAACCGGGGAAGAACTGGAAGGGGCGAAGCTTCAGATCATCGATAAAGAGGGCAACATCGTAGAAGAGTGGATCAGTGCAAAAGAACCACACGTAGTTTATGGACTGCCAGAAGGAACGTATATCCTTCACGAAGAACTGCCACCTTATGCAGAGGGCTATGTATCTGCAGAAGATATCGAGTTTGAAGTAAAAGAAGATGGCAGTGTGACCAAGGTGGAGATGAAGGATGATTATTCCAAAGTGGAAATTTCCAAGACGGATATTACCACAGGCGAGGAACTGGAAGGTGCCAAGCTGCAGATCTTAAATAAAGAGGGTGAGATTCTGGAAGAGTGGGTAACGGATGGAAAGCCTCATCTGGTAGAGAAACTTCCGGTAGGGGAAGAACTGACTTTGCGCGAGATCACAGCGCCGGAAGGTTATGAGATTGCAGAAGATGTGAAATTCACATTGGAAGATACCATGGAAATCCAGAAGGTGGAAATGAAAGATGCAAGAACACCGGAAACACCGGGTGTACCGCAGACAGGGGATGACCACTGGAAACCAATCCTGCTGTTTGTTCTTCTGGGAGCATCAGCAGCCGGACTCATGGCAACCATGATTTATAAGAAGAAACATGGAAAGACAGAAAAAGCAGATGAAACGAAAAAAGAAGAGTAGGCTGTGGATGTTGCAGGTGATGTTGTGTGCCATTTGCATGATGAGTGCAGCGTTGCTTTATTATGATTTTGTTATCATCCCCCGGCAGAACCGGGAACTGGTGGAGGACTTAAAATCCCACTTCCCGGAGGTATTTCCTCCGGGCGGGGGCTCTCCAACACAAAAAGAAGAACAGGCTGGAAGAGAACTGGAAGTGCCTGCCGTTGACTTTCGCTCCGCTTCCTACAGAGTCAGTATCCGGATGTTCGGGGTTGGCTTACAATCCCGGAGAGTGGCATCGATTATCCGGTATTGCAGAGCAGCCCGGAAGAACCGGAGTATTATCTGCGGAGGGATTACCAGGGAAACTACGACATCAATGGAAGTTTGTTCCTCCAGGCAGACTGTATTCTGGGAGAATCGGGGAATCTGACCATCTACGGTCACAACATGAACAGCGGGGCGATGTTCGGGAATCTGGACAGGTACGCCTCCTATGATTACTGGAAAGCACATCCCAGGGTGTTCTTTCAGACACCGGAAGGAATGGAGGAGTACCGGATAGCGGCAGTTTTGAAAGCCGATGTGTCCATGTTCGACTTTCAGAGGACATCTTTTCAGAGTCCACAGGAATTGGAGGCTTATGTACAGCAGGCAAAAGAGGTAGCATTGTTTGAAACAGGGGTAGATGGCATAGGTTGTGAGGAAACTCTGACGCTGGTGACCTGCTCTTATGAGTGGAAGCAAGCCCGGAATATTCTTGTGGCAGTAAAAGCGGGGTCTTAAAGGGGAAAAATGTTCAAAGACGGGAACTTTCTTCCGGTCTCTGGGTATCTCCAGTACTCTTCGAAGTCAGTAGTGTCAGGAAGTGTTCAAAAGTACCCCAAAAGTGCAGAATGTGAGACAAGTTGCAGGTAAGAAGCGGCACTACGGAACAAAAAGTGTTCGAAGTTAAGGGGTGTGCAACGGATCGTGGCGTCTTGTGTAGTCTTGTAGTGTTGGGAAAGTGTTCGAAGATGGGCGCTTTTCCAGCTCTTTGGTGGCTTTTTGGAACTGAAGTTGCCGGGAAGTGTTTGAAAGCACCCGAAAAGTGCAGAATATGAGACAGGGCTGCATGAAAAGGACAGTACCATCATACACAAAAGTGTTCGAGGATGTAGGATGTACAACGAAATGTGGCGTGATGTAGTGTCAGAAAGTGTTTAAAGACTGGGACTTTTGCAGCTATCTGGATGTATCTGCCATCTATCTGGAATGTGTTTTTTAAGCGAAAATCTGAGAGTATAATGAAAATGTAAAATCGGATATAAAACTTAGAAAATGTGAGAAATAGTGCTTGAATTGTAACGACAAAAGCGTTACAATATAAGAAACAAGGAGGTGTGATCATGGAAAAAACAGCAACATTAAACTTAAGAGTAAACCCAACTGTCAAAGAGCGGGCAGAAAAAGTATTGTCTCAGTTAGGTGTTCCTATGTCAACAGCGATTGATATGTATTTGAATCAAATTTCTCTTACAGGTGGAATTCCATTTTCTGTTTCTTTACCAAAAGCACCAGTATCGATTCATGCAGATGCCATGACAACAGAAGAAATCCATCAGAAATTGGAAAAAGGTTACAATGATATAGCTGCAGGAAGAGTGCAAAATGCAGCAGAAGCGTTCGCAAAATTCAGGGAGAATCATTGATATGAAACACTATACGGTTGAGATTACAAATGAAGCATTGGCTGATATGGAGCAGTTATATAATCACATCGCTTATGTTCTTCAGGCACCAGAAAATGCGATGGATCAATACAACCGGATTGCAGACGCTATTTTAACATTGGATACTATGGCTGAGAGAATCCGTATTATGGAATCAGAGCCGGAACGAAGCAAAGAGATGAGAAGATTGTTGGTAGACAATTATTCGGTCTTTTTTGTAATCCAGGGAGATAAGGTGATTGTAACAGATGTACTGTATAGTGCATCAGATATTGAAAGCCGATTAAAAGGTTAAATGAGAAAATTAAACAATATATAAAACATCAGGCAGGATATGTTCCCGTAAAAAGGAAGGTGTCCTGCCTTTTTGCATGAAAGAGAGGGAATTCATATGAGAAAATTTTATACAGCAGAAGCAGTAACAGAAGGACACCCGGACAAATTGTGTGACCAGATTGCAGATGCAATCTTGGATGTGTGTCTGAAACAGGATGAACAGTCCAGAGTAGCATGCGAGGTGCTTGCTACGAAGGGAACGATCATTGTGGCAGGGGAAATCACCAGCACCTATGAACCGGATGTGTTTGCAGTTGTGCGAAAAGTACTGTCTGACGTGGGTTATTCCAGTGAAGGGATTGCAATGGACACTTTTGTCCATCGACAGAGTCCCGATATTGCAGGGGCAGTCGATACTTCAAAAGAACGAAGGGAAGGAGTGTCTGACAATCAGATAGACTGGTTCCAAGGGGCAGGGGATCAGGGTGTGATGATCGGATATGCCTGTGATGAAACGAAGCAGCTCATGCCTATGCCTGTGGTGCTGGCCAATCGGATTGTCCGGGAATTATCTGCCTGCAGACAAAGCTCTTATATTCAGGGGATCTTACCGGATGGGAAAGCCCAGGTGACCGTAGAATATGAAAATGGGAAGCCTGTCCGACTGGATAGTGTGGTAGTGTCCTGCCAGCATACGGAAGAAAAAGATTTGAAAAAGCTGGAAGCGGAGATCCGAAAGAAGGTGTTATTGCCGGCGCTTCGTCCCCTGCCACCGGATGAGGAAACCAAGATTTATATCAATCCATCGGGGCGTTTTGTCTGTGGAGGACTGGATGCAGATACGGGGCTGACTGGAAGGAAGCTGATGGTAGACAGTTATGGAAGCATGGTTCCCCATGGCGGTGGTGCATTTTCCGGAAAGGATTGTTCAAAAGTGGATCGTTCAGCAGCCTATATGGCTAGATATATCGCCAAGAATATCGTAGCTGCGGGGCTTGCCAGCAAGTGTCAAGTGTCTTTGGCTTATGCAATCGGAGTGGCACAGCCAGTTATGGTGCAGGTGGACACGTTTGGTACGGGAAACGTGTGTGCGGATGACTGTCTGGAGCTGGCAATCCCGCTGGTGTTTGGGCTGACTCCGAAGCAGATCGTGGATACCCTGCGCCTTACCCGTCCTATTTTCCGACAGACTGCAGCCTTCGGGCATTTCGGAAGAAAAGAGTTTCCGTGGGAGCGCACCGATAAGGTCGAGGCTCTTCGCAATGCAGTGATCTGATGGCTTGGGTTACTGAAGAAGAATATCAGGCAGCCAAGCAGGTGAGAGCCTATGAGTATCTGCAGACATGTCAGCCGGGGAGACTGAAAAAAACACGGACAAGAAATGAATGGCAGCTTCAGGACCATGACAGTTTCAAAATCAATGAGATTACCAGCAAATGGCATTGGAAGTCCAGGGGTATTGGTGGAATGTCGGCTCTCCGGTTTTTGATGCAGGTAGATGGCATGGGATATACGGAAGCAGTAAAAATCTTGTGTGAGCAGACGCCTGTGTATGTTTCCAGAGCAGAACCAGCCCCCAGGAAGAAGCCCTTTTCCCTGCCTTTCCCCAACGACAGTTTTTACCGGGTACGGAGATATTTGAACCAAAGGGGAATCCGGGATGAGGTACTGGATTATTGTGTGCAGCTGGGAATCCTGTATGAGAGCGCCCCCTACCATAACGCTGTTTTTGTTGGCATGGATGAACAGGGAGAAGCAAAGTATGCGTTTCTGCGTGGGATTTATGACAGCCGGGGAAAGAGCTTTCGAATGGAACAGGAAGGAAGCAACAAACAGTATAGCTTTTGTGTTCCGCCTTTGGGGAAAAGCCATCGGGTAGCGGTGTATGAAGCCTGTATTGATGCCCTTGCCCATATGACGCTGGAAGATGGACGAACCGATAAGTATCGCCTGTCTCTGGGTGGAATCGCAGCGCCGAAAGAAGGCGCGGAACGAGCAACAAAAAAGATGAAGCGCCCGGATGCATTGGAACATTTCCTAAAAGAGCATCCGGAGGTGACAGAAATTGAAATCTGCACCGATAACGATTTTGCCGGGCGATGGGCATGTGCGCAGTTAAAAGAGCAGTATGAGGAAAAATATACCGTAGTTTGTAACTTACCACAGATGGAAGGTGCAGACTATGGAGACCTGGCAAAACAGGCGGTGGAAAAACAGAAGAAACAGCAAAAGGAAAGAGGCAGGTGAGGCAAATGGAAGATACGATCAAAATAGAATTATTGACACCGCTGACAGGAACCTTTCTTCCCAATGAGATGGAACAAGATTGGGAAGAAGAGGATTACAATGACTTTGAAGAAGAGCAGGTATTTTTTGAAGGAGATGATTTAACGGAGTATGCTTCTGTGATTCAGGAAAAGATTGCAGAATACAACCGTGTCGGACATGACGATGATAGGACCGATAATCTGATGGATTATTTTGACGGAAGTGCTGCCATTAAAGAAAAAGTAGTGTCCGCAGTTCCATCGGTGAAAGAATCGGATGGTGTGTTATATGGCTGTACAACTTTAGAATTGAAAGAGTATCTGGAGACGGAAGAATTATCGGAACTGTGTGAATATCTCACCGGACAATATAGTGATGGATGGGGAGAAGGCTTTGAACAGCAGGAGATTCCGGTAGAGGGTGGTGAACTGTGTATACACTTTTGGCGCCCCATAGATTTTGAATTTCAACAGGCAAAATCAGAAGTCTCAAAAGAAAAGTCGGAGAAACAAGAAAATCCGGTAAATGTTCCGAAACGCCTGAAAATGCAGCTTTTGGGAATGGATGGAAATGTGTTTGCGGTTATGGCCAGGGCAAGTAAACTGCTTCAGGAAAATGGGCAGGGACAAGAGGCAAAAGAAATGATTGCACGTGTCCAGAAATCAGAGAACTATTATCAGGCACTTCATATCATCAGTGAATATGTGGAAACAGAACTGAGTGCATCTTCTCAGAATGATACCAAGCCCCCAAAGAAACGTGGGAAGGAAGAATGCCGATGAAGTTATCTTTTGTCACATCAAAGGAGATGTGGGAAGAAAAAATAGCAGAAACAGATTGAAAAGAGAATAAACAGCCAGAACACTGACAAGGGAGGTCTTATGGAAAAAAGATTGCAATTATGGAGTCCTGTGTGGGGATGGCTTGCCACAAAAGAAGGGGAATCTGTAGATTTGAAGGGACAGGATCTTGTTCTTTATGAAACTGCCATCCAAGAGGCACTGGAGCAGGAAAAATTGTATTACAGAAAAAAGTCGGCACCATTCAATCTGATGGATTACTATGATGCGGATGATTCTGTAAAGGAGAAAGTGCAGAACCTCGATATCCAGGTGAAAAAAGAACAAGATGGTTTGTATGTTTGTGCCAGCCTTGCATTAATAGAGCCTCTTACACAGCAGGAACTGGAAGCGATCCAGAACTTTCTCAGCAGGCAGTACGAAGGGGGAATTTTTGATACCTCACGTATTCGTACCTATTCCGTAGAGGAAGGAGAAGTCGTTTTTGATTTTTCAGTAGATACAAAAGAAAAGTTCTCTCAAAAAGAAGTCCAATGCGAAACGCAGAAGAAATATGAAATCACTTCCATAGCCCATCCACAATTTCCATGGCTGCATAGAATCCGAGCATTGGTAGACGTAAATGAAGCGGTTCCCAAAGGAACCTTGGGTGGCTTTGTAGAATATGAGCAAAATCTTTCCCAGGAAGGATCATGCTGGATTTATAACCAGGCTATCTGCTGTGAACGTGCGGTAGTGGAAAGGAGTGCAGGACTGTTCCAAGAAGCAATTGCCAAGGGTGATGCCCTTCTTACGGGAACTGCAGTGATGTATCAAACGAGTATTGCAGAGGAATCCTGCCGTATTCTAGCTGGAGAGGTTTGGAATATGGCACACATTCGAGGATTTGCCAAGATTACTGCGGCAAAGGAAACAGGAGATGCACCTTTGATTCTCGGAAATAGCTTGGTTTTTGGAAATGTATGCGGGAAAGTATTGGTGAGAGGAAATGTTCTGCCAAGCCGGAGTGTGGAGAATCAGACACAGGAGCTGTTAGTTTTCAGGGGAGGTGATTCAATTCATAAAGTGAATGAAAGCAAGAAAAAAACAAAAAGTAAAAAACAGCCGGAGCGCTGATAAGAAAGGATGATGCCTATGGAAAATACCCTGCAGTTAGGGAACTTATTGAAAGAAGGAACATACCCGGAGGAATATACCGGAGGGAAAAACTGGACAATTTTACATGGAGATACGCTGAAACTGGTGAAAGCATTTCAGCCGGGGATCTTTGATGCAGTGATTACCGATCCGCCTTATGCGTCTGGGGGAACAAAACAGAATGAGCGAAACCGCACGACTAATCAGAAATACAGCAGTATGAAGGCAGAGAATGCACTGCCGGATTTTGATGGGGATAACAAGGATCAGCGTTCCTGGACCCATTGGATGGCAGAGTGGCTCTACGATGCGCGGAAAGCCTGTAAAGTTGGTGCGCCAATCTGCCTGTTTATTGACTGGAGACAATATCCCTCTATTACCGATGCACTCCAGTGGGCAGGCTGGATCTGGAGAGGAACTGCGGTTTGGGATAAGGGAAACTCTCGTCCGCAGAAAGGACGTTTTCGCCAGCAGGCTGAATATATTGTGTGGGGCAGTAATGGCCCGATGCCAATCAACCGCCCGGTTTCCTGTCTTCCCGGTGTGTTCCGTTATGGAAATCCCCAGAACCGTATTCATGTGACAGAGAAACCGTTGCAGCTGATGAAAGATGTCATTCAGATTTGTGAGCCGGGTGGTAGAATCTTAGATCCCTTTGCCGGAGCAGGAACAACCATCCTTGCGGCGGTGGAAGAAGGCTATGAGACAGTAGGCATTGAAGTGACCGATGCTTATTATAATCTGGGCAGTGACCGTGTAAAGTTTGCATTGGAAGCAAAGGAAAAAGAAGAGAGCGAGAAATAGCAAGGGCATCCACATGGATGTCCAATTTTATTTCTAAAGAAGAAAAGTGCATCCACATGGATGCAGGAAAGGGGGTGAGATGATGGAACAGGCAATGGCGTATGTGTGCTGTCCGGCAGAAGAAAGCAGGGTGAAGGTGCAGAGATACTGCCGGAAGATTTATGAGCTGGGGTATGTACCGATTTGTCCGAGGTTTGGGTTTCTGCCATTTTTGGATGAAGGGGAAGCGGAAGATCAGCAGGCATATAACCGGATGTCCCACTTGATCTTAAAGCGGTGTCGGATGGTGGTGGTCTGTGGAAAAGAAGTCACCGGAACGATGAACACAGATATTAGTACCGCAGACCGATTGCATATCATTTGTACCACATTAGATGGATTGATCAAGATCAAAGAAAAGGAAGCATAATCGATTCTGCATGGGGGAGTCGATGGAAATCGGTGGAACTGGTTTTGCAAGCATAGCGTTTGGATATCCAAACGCACTTTGGGGAGAACCCC
>OGRC01001080.1_pt1 | contig 19281 bp, 16 predicted proteins | sample 1553431 | NCBI WGS metagenome assembly OGRC01 (sample SAMEA2580064, study PRJEB22360) | human gut metagenome | biome: human gut; feature: human-associated habitat; material: faeces | place: Denmark | collected 2008/2010
AAGAGAGTAAGACTAAATTCAGCATGATGGTGGAATTTAGTTTTTCATTTAAGGCGTACAAAGCCTTTCATAAAAAAATCTTGATTTTTATTATCTTCTATGCTATTCTGAACTGTGTCGTGTTAAAGCGCGAAAGAGAAAACTCAGGAGAGTCTCTTTGCTGTCTGTGGTGAGGGCGGCGAAAGAGCGCCGAAGGTGTAAGCGGCGGATTCGGCTTTTGATAGCGAATGCTGCGAGTCTCTCAGGCAAAAGGATGGAGGTATAAAGGAATGTTAGAGCAAATCGACCAAATCATTAAGGTGATCGACGAGGCGGTGTGGGGACTGCCATTGATCATTCTGATCCTGTTTACAGGATTTCTTCTCACAACCCGGCTGGGTCTTTTACAAATAAGACATCTCGGGAAAGCACTAAAATTTATGTTTCAAAATGAAGAGGACGGACATGGTGAAGTGACCAGTTTCGGAGCGCTTTGTACAGCGTTATCGGCAACGATCGGAACCGGAAACATCACGGGAGTTGCAACCGCATTGGCGGCAGGCGGTCCGGGAGCGCTGTTTTGGATGGTTATCGCGGCGTTTTTCGGAATGGCGACAAAATATGCGGAAGGCCTTTTGGCGATCAAATATCGCACGATCGATAAAGACGGGCATGTCCTCGGAGGACCGTTCTATTATATTGAAAACGGAATGGGTAAGAACTGGAGATGGCTGGCTAAGGTTTTTGCATTTTTCGGAGCCGGTGTAGGTCTCTTTGGTATCGGTACGTTTACGCAGGTAAACAGTATCTCGTCAGCAGTAAAAAACTTTTTTGATCCGAAATCGGCAAATGTTGTTTTTTCTGCTTTTGGTCATGATTATACAATGGCTACGGTTGTGACAGGACTGATCCTGACGCTTTGTGTCGGACTTGTTGTGATCGGCGGCATTAAGAGAATCGCAAAAGTGTCGGAAGTTGTTGTTCCGTTTATGGCGGTGCTTTATGTGGCGCTTGGTGCGATTATCATTATTACAAATATTACGGCTGTTCCGGCAGCGCTTGTTTCGATTGTAAAATCAGCGTTCACAGGCAGTGCGCTGGCAGGCGGTGCGATGGGAACGATGGTTGTTGCGATGCAGAAAGGGATTGCGCGCGGGATCTTCTCGAATGAATCAGGACTTGGAAGCGCGCCGATCGCAGCGGCAGCGGCAAGGACGAAAGAACCGGTTCGTCAGGGACTCGTTTCTATGACGGGAACATTTATTGACACAATCGTAATCTGTACGATGACAGGTCTTTCTATCGTGATTGCGGGTACTTGGATGAATCCGGAACTTGAAGGCGTTGAAATTACGGTGGCTGCATTCCAAAAAGGATTGCCATTCCCTCCGGTTGTGGCTTCGTTTGCCTTGATGCTCTGCCTTGTGTTCTTTGCATTTACGACAATACTTGGCTGGAACTATTACGGTGAGAGATGTATCGAATATCTCTTTAACAGAAATCAATCTGTAGTGAAAGGATATCGCTGGCTCTATATCCTTGCAGTATTTATCGGACCGTATATGACAGTTGCGGCTGTCTGGAATATCGCGGATATCTTTAACGCGTTGATGGCATTTCCGAATCTGATCGCTCTTTTGGCGCTGAGCGGAGTTGTCGTGAGCGAAACGAAAGACTATTTCGCAAGACAGAAGAAGGCAAAGTAAAGAAAAGAATGAAATTGTAAACGAAAAAGAAAAGTCTGTACTTATCAATTAGATAGGGCAGGCTTTTTTTGCTGGCGACCATTTCCGGTAATTTCTTCGTTTTGTGTACTTCATAAGAAAATGGGTAAAGTGACAGATAATTTTATCTGTGGTGTTTATTTGTGTAAAAGGAAACGGAAATATTCCTATAAAAACGACAATCTTTCGTAAAAATACAGTTGTTCTGAAAATACATTATCATGTGTTTTAGGGATTGCATTATACTATATTTTGTATTAGAATAGGATTTAGACAGCGCGGAACATGAAAGCCGTGTGATGCGAGATATGAGGCAAACTTTCCGCAAAACATCCGCAGGAGCAGAGAAGCGGAATGCATATGAAAAAAAGATAGATGAGGAGAGGCAGAATATGAAGATTATCAAGAGAAATGGAGCAGAAGAAGTATTTGACATTAAGAAGATTGTCGTTGCTGTGACGAAAGCGGATTCTTCTTCAGAAGGAAGAAGCCTGACAGATTCTCAGATCGAAGATATCGCAGAATTTGTTGAATTTAAGTGTAATAAGCTGAACCGTGCAGTTTCCGTTGAGGAGATACAGGATCTTGTGGAAGATCAGATCATGGCGACAGGCGCGTTTGAGCTGGCAAGAAGATATGTGAGATATCGCTATAAGAGATCCCTTGTGCGTAAGGCTAACACGACGGATAATAGAATCCTTTCCCTGATCGAATGCAACAATGAAGATGTAAAACAGGAAAATTCTAATAAGAATCCGGCGGTTAACAGTGTACAGCGCGATTATATGGCCGGAGAGGTGAGCCGTGACCTGACACAGAGAATGCTTCTCCCGGAAGATATCGTAGAGGCAGATAAAGAAGGGATCATTCATTTTCATGATTCGGATTATTATGCGCAGCATATGCATAACTGTGATCTTGTGAATTTGGAAGATATGCTTCAGAACGGAACAGTTATCAGCGGAACAATGATTGAAAAGCCGCATAGTTTCTCTACGGCATGTAATATTGCAACGCAGATTATTGCACAGGTGGCAAGCAATCAGTATGGCGGACAGAGCATTTCCCTCGCGCATCTTGCACCGTTCGTTCAGGTGTCAAGAGACAAGATCCGCACAGAAGTTCTTCAGGAGATGGAGATGGTAGGGATTGATTATCCGAAGCAGGTGCTCAACGATATCGTGGAAGGACGTCTGAAAAAAGAGATTATAAAAGGAGTGCAGACGATCGAATATCAGGTGATCACTCTGATGACGACAAACGGTCAGGCTCCGTTCCTTACAGTATTTATGTATCTTAATGAAGCGAAAAACGAGCAGGAGAAAAAAGATCTTGCAATGATCATTGAAGAGACATTAAAACAGCGCTACAAAGGTGTGAAAAACGAGGCCGGCGTATGGGTGACACCGGCGTTCCCGAAACTGATCTATGTGTTGGAAGAGGACAACATCGAAGAGGGCGCTCCGTATTTCTATCTGACAGAACTTGCGGCAAAATGTACGTCGAAACGTCTTGTCCCGGATTATATTTCCGAGAAGAAGATGAAAGAACTCAAAGAAGGCAACTGCTTCCCTGTTATGGGATGCCGCAGCGCGCTTAGTCCATGGAAAGATGAAAACGGAAACTATAAGTTCTACGGACGTTTCAATCAGGGTGTTGTGACGATCAACCTTGTAGATGTAGCTCTGTCTTCAGGCGGAGATGAGGATAAATTCTGGAAGATATTTGACGAGAGGCTGGATCTTTGCTACCGTGCATTGATGTGCAGACATAACCGTCTGAAAGGAACTCTTTCTGACGCGGCTCCGATCCTGTGGCAGTTTGGCGCTTTGGCTCGTCTGAAAAAGGGAGAGACGATCGATAAGCTGCTTTACGGCGGATATTCTACGATTTCTCTCGGATATGCAGGTTTGTATGAGTGTGTGAAATATATGACAGGAAAATCCCATACGGATCCGTCTGCAACACAGTTTGCTCTTGATGTAATGAAGTATATGAATCAGGCTTGTGACAGATGGAAAGCAGAGACGAACATTGGTTTTAGCATTTATGGTTCTCCGATCGAGAGTACGACATACAAATTCGCAAAATGCCTTCAGAAAAGATTCGGTCTTGTTCCGGGTGTGACAGATAAAAGCTATATTACAAACAGTTATCATGTAAACGTATGCGAGCCGATCGATGCCTTCGATAAACTGAGATTTGAATCCCGGTTCCAGGCGCTTTCCACAGGCGGAGCGATCAGTTATGTAGAAGTGCCGAATATGCAGGATAACATTCCGGCTGTTCTTCAGGTGATCCGTTTTATCTATGATAATATCATGTATGCGGAACTGAATACGAAGAGTGACTACTGCCAGGAATGTGGATTTGACGGAGAGATCCAGATCGTGACATCTGAGGATGGAAAGCTTGAGTGGGAATGCCCGCATTGCGGAAACCGCAATCAGGATACGCTGAACGTTGCAAGACGTACATGCGGTTATATCGGAACACAGTTCTGGAATCAGGGAAGAACGCAGGAGATTAAAGAAAGGGTGCTTCACCTGTAGAAGGCTGGGCGAGAAACAAAGAGGGATAAATGAATCAACAGAAACAGGATGCCCTGCTTGGTATCCTGTTTCTTGGTATGATGACCGCTTACAATCCCGAAAGGCGCCTTTTGGCACCTCCGGTGATTGGCAATGGCGGATATGGATATCAAGGGATAAGAGTGTAGAGGAAAGGTGTGAGTTCAGGTGTATTACGGAGAAATAAAAAAGTGTGATATTGCAAATGGGGAAGGCGTGAGAGTCTCGTTGTTTGTTTCAGGATGTACGCATCATTGTCCGGGGTGTTTCAACGCAGATACGTGGAATTTTAAATACGGAAGCGAATATACAGAGCGTACCGAAGAAGAGATTTTGGATGCCCTTTCACCGGGGTATATTAATGGGCTGACTTTGCTTGGCGGCGAACCGTTTGAGCCGGAGAATCAAAAAACGCTTGTCGGACTTCTGCGCAAAGTAAGAGAAAGATACCCTGAGAAAAATATATGGTGCTACACCGGATATCTGTATGATGAGGAACTTTTAAATGACAGCCGCGCCAGATGCGAGTATACCGATGAAATGCTCTCTATGATCGATGTGCTTGTGGACGGGGAATTCGTGGAGGCGCTAAAAGATATCCGTCTTGTATTCAGAGGTTCATCAAACCAAAGGGTCATTAATGCGAAAAAAAGTCTTGAAAAAGGCGAGATTGTTATGTGGCAGCCGAAAGTAAAGAAAGGCGTGTAAAAAGAAAGTTTATTTTTGAAATTTTGATCATATTTGACCGAAAATTCACCTCTTATTTAGAAAAATTTATCAGTTGAAATATGGGCTCGGTTGTAGTATAATCTTTACAATTTGAGAACAAGGGCGCTCTGGATGAAAAGACTCCAAGAGCGCCTTTCCTGTATCAACTGTTTCGCAGAGAAGATTTTTTTCAAAAACATTTTGGAAAACGGGCGGTTGGAGGGGGAGATTGCAGGCTGAACGATCTGCCGTCAGAGTCTTAAATGAATATACGAAAGGGAAGGGTGAACAGATGAAAGCATTTCTAATATTGGAAGATGGTACGGTGTTTACAGGAACGAGCATCGGCTCAACGCGGGACTGCATCAGTGAGATTGTATTTAATACTTCGATGACAGGTTATCTTGAGGTGCTGACAGATCCCTCTTATGCGGGGCAGGCAGTTGTTATGACATATCCGCTGATCGGAAATTATGGAATCACGCCGGATATGGAGTCAGGGAGGGCATGGCCGGACGGATATATTGTGAGGGAGTTATCCCGTATGCCGAGCAATTTTCGATGTGAAGGAACGATTCAGGATTTTTTGAAAGAACAGGACATTCCGGGGATTGCGGGGATAGATACTCGTGCTCTTACAAAGCTTCTGAGGGAAAAGGGTACGATGAACGGAATGATCACAACGAACGAGTCCTATGATCTGGAAGAAATCCTTCCGAAACTTAAGGCATATACAGTCGGGGACGTCGTATCAAAAGTAACGTGCAAAGAGAAATATGTTGTTGAAGGGGCCGGGAAGAAAGTTGCGCTTCTTGATTTTGGGGCAAAAAATAATATCGTGAAGTCGTTAAATGACAGAGGATGCGAAGTAACTGTTTATCCTGCCGATACATCTGCAGAAGAGATTATCGCATCAAAACCGGATGGGATCATGTTGTCTAACGGACCGGGAGATCCGTCTGATTGTACTTCTATTATAGAGGAGATCAGAAAATTATATGAGACGGATATTCCGATTTTTGCCATCTGTCTCGGACATCAGCTTATGGCTCTTGCAACAGGTGCAAAGACACATAAACTGAAATACGGACATCGGGGAGGCAATCACCCGGTTAAAGATTTAAGTACAGGAAGGGTTTATATTTCATCTCAAAATCACGGATATGTTGTAGACGAGGGCAGTTTAGATGAAAATACGGCAGTTCCGGCATTTGTTAATGTAAATGACGGAACAAATGAAGGGTTGTCCTATGTGGGAAAACAGATTTTTACGGTACAGTTTCATCCCGAAGCATGTCCGGGACCACAGGATTCCAATTTCTTATTTGACAGGTTTGTTGATATGATGAAAGGAGCGAAATAATGCCTAGAGATTTTAGTATCAAAAAAGTATTAGTCATAGGTTCGGGTCCGATCGTGATCGGACAGGCGGCGGAGTTTGATTACGCAGGTACGCAGGCATGCCGTTCGCTGAAAGAAGAAGGGATCGAAGTAGTCCTTCTTAATTCCAATCCTGCCACGATCATGACAGATAAAGACATCGCAGACCGTGTATATATCGAACCGCTTACAGTAGAAGTAGTAGAACAGCTTATCCAAAAGGAAAAACCGGACAGTGTTTTGCCGACGCTTGGTGGTCAGGCAGGATTAAATCTTGCTATGGAACTGGAAGAAGCCGGATTTTTAAAAGAAAACGGTGTACGTCTGATCGGAACAACTTCAGAAACGATTCGAAAAGCGGAAGATCGTTTGGAATTTAAAGCGACGATGGAGAAAATCGGAGAGCCTGTCGCGGCATCTCTTGTTGTAGAAAATGTAGAAGACGGACTTGCCTTTGCAAATGAGATCGGCTACCCGGTTGTGCTTCGTCCTGCTTATACACTCGGAGGAAGCGGCGGCGGTATTGCGCACGATTCGCACCAGTTGATTGAGATCCTTGAGAATGGTCTCAGACTTTCCCGTGTGGGACAGGTTCTTGTAGAACGTTGTATCGCAGGCTGGAAGGAAATTGAATACGAGGTGATGCGTGACAGCAAAGGGAACTGTATTACAGTATGTAATATGGAAAACATCGATCCTGTAGGCGTCCATACAGGAGACAGTATCGTAGTTGCGCCGTCGCAGACACTTGGTGATAAAGAATATCAGATGCTTCGGACTTCTGCTTTGAATATTATCAGTGAGCTGAATATTACAGGAGGATGTAATGTGCAGTATGCGCTTCATCCGGAGACTTTTGAGTATTGTGTGATTGAAGTGAACCCGCGAGTGAGCCGTTCTTCTGCGCTTGCGTCCAAAGCGACCGGATATCCGATTGCAAAAGTAGCTGCAAAGATTGCTCTTGGATATACGCTTGATGAGATTAAAAATGCGATTACACAGAAGACGTACGCAAGTTTTGAGCCGATGCTCGATTATGTGGTTGTGAAGCTTCCCCGTCTTCCGTTTGACAAATTTATAAGCGCGAAACGTACTCTGACAACGCAGATGAAAGCGACCGGAGAAGTTATGAGCATATGCAGCAGTTTTGAGGGCGCGCTTATGAAAGCAATCCGTTCGCTGGAGCAGCATGTGGACAGCCTGATGTCGTATGATTTTACGAAACTTTCAAAAGAAGAACTTTTGGAACAGCTTGCAGTCGTAGATGACATGAGGATGTGGAGAATCGCGGAAGCTCTTAGAAGGGGAATCGATTATGATACAATCCATGCCATTACGAAGGTAGATAAGTGGTTTATTGATAAATTTGCGATTATCACAGAGATGGAAGAAGCTTTGAAGACGCAGGAACTGACAGTTGAGTTGTTGAAAGAAGCGAAGAGGATAGAGTTTCCTGATAGTGTGATCGCTCGTCTGACCGGAAAAAGTGAGCGAAACATTCATGATATGCGTCATGAAAACGGAATTGTTGCGGCGTATAAGATTGTCGATACATGTGCAGCGGAATTCGCAGCAGAAACGCCGTATTATTATTCTGTTTTCGGCGGCGAAAATGAAGTGGAAAAAACAGACCGGAAAAAGAAGGTGCTTGTTCTTGGTTCCGGTCCGATCCGAATCGGACAGGGAATCGAATTTGATTTTTGTTCTGTGCACTGTACATGGGCGTTTGCAAAAGAAGGATACGAGACAATCATTGTAAATAATAATCCGGAGACGGTAAGTACCGATTTTGATATTGCGGATAAACTGTATTTCGAACCTCTTACACCGGAAGATGTGGAAAGCATTGTAGATATTGAGAAACCGGACGGGGCGGTTGTGCAGTTCGGCGGACAGACAGCGATCAAACTGACGGAAGCGCTCATGAAAATGGGAGTTCCGATTCTTGGAACTTCCGCAGAAAATGTTGACAAAGCAGAAGACAGAGAATTGTTTGACGAGATCCTTGAGGAGTGCGAAATTCCGCGTCCTACAGGGGGAACAGTGTTCACGGCAGAAGAAGCGAAAGAAGTGGCAAATAAACTCGGCTATCCGGTTCTTGTCCGTCCTTCTTATGTTCTCGGAGGACAGGGAATGCAGATCGCGATCAATGATGACGATATTGATGAATTTATCGGTATTATCAACCGAATCGCGCAGGATCACCCGATCCTTGTAGACAAATACCTTCAGGGAAAAGAGATTGAAGTTGACGCAGTATGTGACGGAACGGATATTTTGATTCCGGGTATTATGGAACATATCGAGCGCGCGGGAATTCATTCAGGAGACAGTATTTCTGTCTATCCGGCACAAAGTCTGACAGAAGGTGCGAAAGCAAAAATTGCAGAATATACGAGAAGACTTGCAAAATCACTGCACGTTATAGGGATGATCAATATTCAGTTTATCGTCTGCGGCGAAGAGGACGTCTATGTAATCGAAGTGAATCCTCGTTCCAGCCGTACGGTTCCGTATATCAGTAAAGTGACAGGAATTCCGATCGTTCCTCTGGCAACGCAGGTGATTATCGGAAAGAAAATAAAAGAACTTGGATATACGCCGGGACTCCAGCCTGAAGCGGATTATGTGGCGGTCAAAATGCCGGTATTCTCCTTTGAAAAGATACGCGGCGCAGATATCAGCTTAGGACCGGAGATGAAATCTACAGGGGAGTGCCTTGGAATTGCGAAGACGTTTGATGAAGCTTTGTATAAGGCGTTTATCGGGGCGGGAATCAGACTTCCGAAATTCAAAAATATGATTATGACTGTTCGGGATGAAGATCAGAAAGACGCTGCCGAGATTGCCCGCAGATTCGAGGCGATCGGATATCACATTTTTGCTACGTCAGGAACTGCCCGTACATTGAACGAGGCAGGAGTAAGAGCAACCACGGTCCGCAAGATCGAACAGGAGTCTCCGAACCTTCTTGATCTGATCCTCGGTCATAAGATCGATCTTGTGATCGATATTCCGGCTCAGGGAGCAGAACATTCCAAGGATGGATTTGTAATCCGCAGAAATGCCATTGAAACAGGAGTGAATGTTCTTACGGCGATCGATACGGCACAGGCGTTGATCACAAGTCTTGAAAATACAGATATTAAGAAACTTACTCTGATTGATATTGCAGCCCTGTAGTGAAGGCTGGAATATGTAAATTGAAGCAGAAGAAAGGATTGCAGCGGGAGAAATCCGTGCTGCAATCCTTTCTTAATTCAGTAAACTGATTTTTACTATGTATGAGATCTTTTATTACAGACAATCTTTATTGCCGACAAACAGAGTTCCTGCCGGTTTTCCGTTCACGATATCGTATAAAACTTCCGGATGTTTTCCGTTTGTTACAATCGTATCAATTCCTTGTGAAGCGGCAAGTTCAGCAGCCTGAAGTTTTGTTCTCATACCGCCTGTTCCGCGTCTTGATCCTGCACCTCCTGCGAGGGAGTAGACGCTTTCATCGATCTGACGGATCTCTTCGATCAGTTTCGCATTCGGGTGAAGGCGGGGATCGCTGTCATAAAAACCATCGATATCAGAGAAAATGACAAGTCGTTTTGCACGGCAGAGAACGGATACGACAGAAGAAAGCATATCGTTGTCGCCGAAAAGTCTGTCTTCGGATTCGATTTCTTTATAACTTACGGAATCATTTTCATTTACGATCGGAATGACTCCCATTTCAAGCAGGGCGTCAAATGTGTTCGTTAAGTTTTCTTTCTTTTCTTCCTGCTCGATATCTTCTGCATTTAAAAGAATCTGAGCGACTGTTTTATCATAATCTCCGAAAAATTTATCATATAAATACATCAGACTGCATTGTCCGACTGCCGCGGCAGCCTGTTTCATACGCATACTGTCCGGTTTTTCGTGCATGTTCAGCTTATTACGGCCGACTGCGATCGCTCCCGATGATACGAGAATAACTTCATATCCCATATTCTGAATGTCGGCAAGTGTGCAGACAAGGCGGTCAATGGCGCGCAGATCACTTTTTCCCGCGTCGTTTGTCAGTGTGGATGTTCCCACTTTTACTACAATTCTGTTGTTGCAAAGTCCCATGATATTTTATTCCTCCGGATTAAACTGTAAACTGCCGTATAAATACGGCGATCGTATATGAGCATCCAAAAGAACAGATGCAGACACGATTTACTGTAATATAGTATCACGACAGAGAACGCATGTCCATGAAGAAAATAAAAAAATAATATAACAAAGAGTAAAAGTTCGGCCATACAGATGTCCGTTTATGAATAAAAAAGCGGCGCTGGCCACGATAAACATGCAGCGCGGTTTTATGAATGGCGCGGACGGAATTGTTACTAGCAATATAAATGTGGTTTTTTGCAAATTTTTAGCGTCATCGAAGCGAAAAGCTGAAAATGTCAGGCTCAGTCTTTTTGACTGAGCGTACTGTTATGATATTTGGCGGAGTTCGTTACTTCTTCTCCGAGCCATGCAGGAGCTTGATAAGTTTTGGCAAGTGCTTCATCTGGAAATTCGATCTCGGCGAGAACAAGCGGGGAAAGGTCTCCTTCAAAAATATCCAGTTCGACAGAAAGGTTATTTTCAATAGGTATGACATAACGGGTTTTCGTAATGACTCGTCCATCGGCTTTTTGCAGGAGGTGATCGTAACTTTTTTCTGTCAGCGGAAGATTGTATTCTTCTCTGACCATCAGTCCTTTTGATTTATAAGTAAGGAAAAAATCGTCATTGTCTCTTCGGATACGGACAACCGGGGCGGTACATAGATAAGCCTGCTCGATCTTCCTGGACGGATAAGCTTTCGGATCAAACGGAAGATCAGAAAGATTTACAAGAAATTTTCGTTCGATTTCCATAAATATTCTCCATTCCGCCGCGTTTTTGCGGCATAAATTTTATAATCCTGCCAAGAAAACGATAACAGTTCAGTCTGCGCCGTTCGTAAAACCACATATGTTTTGTACTTTCCGCACACTGTATGGGGAACTGTTACATAAAATGATGTCGGTGCAATGCTTTAAGTTGAACTTGGCAGTATTTTTAAGCTATAATAATTATAGCAGAGTGAATGCGGGAAATAAAGAAAAAGGAAAATGTGGAGGTAGTAATTTGAAAGGATATATTTTTTTGGCAGATGGATTTGAAGAGATTGAAGGGTTGACAGTTGTTGACGTTATGCGCCGGGCGGGGATTGATGTGGAGACGATCTCAATTAGCGGACAGAAGCAGATTAACGGGGCGCACAAAATCATAGTGGAAGCGGACCGGTTGTTTGAGGAGACAGATTTTTCGGATGGGGATATGCTTGTACTTCCGGGCGGAATGCCGGGAACATTGAATCTGAAATCACATGAAGGACTTCGCAAGCTGATCGTTGAATTTGATGAGGAGAAAAAATATCTTGCGGCAATTTGTGCAGCTCCGAGTATTTTGAGCGAACTTGGTATTTTGAAAGGAAGAAAAGCATGTGCTTATCCGTCTTTTGAAGAAGGGCTTGACTGTGCGCAGATTGTGCGTGAGGCAGCGGTTACAGACGGACATGTTACGACCGGAAGAGGAATGGGGGCGGCAATTCCATTTGCTTTGAAATTGACAGAACTGCTCTGTGGAACAGAAAAAGCAAACGAGATCGCAGAATCTATTGTGTATGCATAGGCAATTCAGAGAGGGGATGTAAACATGCTTATTGAAGGCAATCAGAAGGAATTAGAGGCAATGGAGCAATTTCATAAGGGAAATAGACGGGAAGGGTTGAGACTGCAAGAAGAATTTGTATCTGCTTTTAGAGAGGAATATCAAGAGAAAGACCATTGTTCCTGTAAAAAAGCCTGCCGTTATCATGGAAATTGTAAAGAGTGTGTGGCTATTCACAGGGCGCATCAGGAGCATGTTCCAAACTGCATGAGACCTATTATCAATGCCAAAATAAAACTTTTATCTGAACTGACAGAACATACGATTGCTGATGAAATCGAAGCTCCGCGCGAGAGATTGCGAAAAGAAGATCTGTGATGTTTGACTGCAATAAATTCATGACGAAATGAATGCTTTTCATAATTGACAACTCTTGTCTGAACTTGGACGAAAAAATACTGGAAATATGCGGATGTGTATGCTATACTATAACAATGACTGCGAGTGTATTTTTTTTAGAAAGTGATATGGCAAAAAGGCAGTTTTGAAGTTAGCACATTCAAGGAGGAAAAAAATGAGTTTACAGGTAGAAAGATTAGAACATAATATGGCAAAATTAACGATCGAAGTACCGGCAGAGGAAGTAGAGAAAGCGCTTCAGGCAGCTTATCTGAAAGAACGCGGCAAGATCAGCCTTCCGGGATTCCGTAAAGGAAGAGTTCCGCGCCAGATGATCGAAAAGATGTACGGACCGGAAGTGTTCTATGATGAGGCGGCAAACCGCATGATCTCAGAAGCATATGCAAAAGCATATGACGAGTGTGAGCTTGAACTTGTGTCACAGCCGAAGATCGAGATCACACAGCTTGAGAAAGGTAAAGAATTTATCTTTACGGCAGAGGTAGCTGTGAAACCGGAAGTAAAACTCGGTGAATATAAAGGTCTGAAAGTTGACAAGGTTTCCACAAGAGTAACACAGAAAGAAGTAGAAGAAGAGATCGACAAAGAGCGTGAGCGCAATGCAAGAACGATTGATGTAACTGACAGAGCTGTTCAGGACAAAGATCAGATCACACTTGATTTTGAAGGATTTGTTGACGGAGTTGCATTCGAAGGCGGCAAAGCTTCCGATTATCCGCTGACAATCGGATCCGGCGCGTTTATTCCGGGATTTGAGGATCAGTTGATCGGAGCGAATATTGGCGAAGAGAAAGAGATCAACGTGACATTCCCTGAAGAATATCAGGCGAAAGAACTTGCAGGAAAAGCAGCTGTATTTAAATGCACAGTACATTCCATCAAAGCAAAAGAACTTCCGGAGCTTGACGACGAGTTTGTATCCGACGTATCTGAGAAGAGCGAAACAGTTGATGCATATAAAGCAGAAGTAAAAGCGAAGATCAAAGAGCGTAAAGAAAATGAAGGAAAACAGAAGAGAGAAGACCAGTCTGTAGAGCAGGCGGTTGCCAATGCAGAGATCGATATTCCGGAAGCAATGATCAGTTTCCAGTCAAGACAGATGGTAGATGATTTTGCGCGCCGTATCATGCAGCAGGGAATGACGATGGAGCAGTACTTCCAGTTTACAGGTCTTTCAGAAGAGAAGATGATGGAAGAGTTCAAACCGGAAGCAGAGAAACGAATTCGTACAAGACTGACTCTTGAGGCGATCGTTGCGGCTGAGAACATTGAAGTATCTGAGGAGCGTCTTGATGAAGAACTTCAGAAAATGGCAGATTCTTACAAGATGGAAGTTGAGAAGCTCAAAGAGTACATGGGCGAAAATGAAAAGAAACAGATGAAAGAAGACATCGCGATCCAAGAAGCAGTTACCCTGATCGCAGATGCTGCAGTAGAAGGTTAAGGAATGCAAAGAAGGTGTGCTGTATGGCGCACCTTTTTCAAAAAATATGTAACAGTTCAACCGACAGAACGGTTGCTTTAACCGACATTTATGTAAAGGGATTCGTAAATGTCGAAAAATTGACAGATTGAAAGGAGTATAGATCATGAGTTTAGTACCTTATGTCATTGAACAGACGAGCCGGGGAGAGCGCTCGTATGACATTTACTCAAGACTTTTGAAGGAAAGAATTATATTTCTCGGAGAGGAAGTAAACGATGTGTCAGCAAGTGTGATCGTGGCGCAGCTTCTTTTCCTTGAGGCAGATGATCCGGATAAGGATATTCAACTGTATATTAACAGTCCGGGAGGGTCTGTTACGGCAGGAATGGCGATCTATGATACGATGCAGTACATCAAATGCGATGTTTCCACCGTATGTATCGGTATGGCTGCAAGTATGGGAGCGTTCCTTCTTTCCGGCGGAAAGAAAGGAAAACGTTTTGCCCTTCCGAATGCGGAGATCATGATCCATCAGCCGTCAGGCGGAGCGCAGGGACAGGCGACGGAGATCCAGATTGCAGCGGAACATATTTTGCGCACGAAACAGAAATTAAATGAAATATTGGCTGCGAATACGGGACAATCACTTGAAACGATCAAAGCGGATACAGAGCGCGATAATTTTATGTCTGCTGAGGAAGCAAAGGCATACGGCTTGATCGACGAGGTGATCATAAAACATTAATTTGGCTTTGAGGTGAGAGAATATGGCAGGAAAACCGACAGACGATATCGTCAGATGTTCTTTTTGTAATAAGACGCAGGCGCAGGTGAGAAAACTGATCGCAGGTCCGAACGGCACATACATTTGTGACGAGTGTATCGGGATCTGTTCTGAGATCATTGAAGAGGAATTAGATTATAACGAAAGAGAGCTGTTTGATGATATCAATCTTTTGACACCGGAAGAGATGAAAGCGTTTCTTGACGACTATGTGATCGGACAGGATGAAGCGAAGAAAGTGCTTTCAGTGGCAGTTTACAACCATTATAAACGAATCATGGCAGAGCAGGATCTTGGAGTTGAATTGCAGAAGAGTAATATTTTAATGCTCGGACCGACCGGATGCGGAAAAACACTTTTGGCGCAGACACTTGCAAAAGTATTGAACGTGCCTTTTGCGATCGCAGATGCAACGGCGCTTACAGAGGCAGGTTATGTAGGTGAGGACGTAGAGAATATTCTGCTGAAGATTATTCAGGCGGCAGATGGAGATATTGAGAGAGCAGAGCATGGGATTATTTATATTGACGAGATTGACAAGATTACAAGAAAATCCGAAAATCCGTCGATTACCCGAGATGTTTCAGGGGAAGGTGTACAGCAGGCTTTACTGAAGATTATTGAAGGTACGGTCGCGTCAGTTCCGCCGCAGGGCGGACGGAAACATCCGCATCAGGAACTGATCCAGATCGATACGACAAACATTCTCTTTATATGCGGCGGTGCGTTTGAAGGGATCGACAAGATCATAGAGACTCGTCTTGATCGAAAATCAATCGGATTTAACGCTGAGATCGCGGAAAAGCATGAATATGATATGGATGTGCTTTTGCAGGAAGTACTTCCGCAGGATCTTGTAAAATTCGGATTGATCCCTGAACTGATCGGAAGACTTCCGGTGACAGTGACGCTTGACCTGCTTGATAAAGAGGCGCTGATCCGTATCTTGACAGAGCCGAAGAGTGCGATTGTAAAGCAATATCAGAAGCTTTTAGAGCTGGACGGAGTGAAACTGGAGTTTGATCATGACGCGCTTGTTGCAGTGGCGGAGACAACGTTGAAAAGAAAGACAGGCGCTCGCGGACTTCGCGCTATTATGGAAAAAATCATGATGGATACGATGTATCAGGTTCCGTCGGATGAGACAATCAAAGAGTGCAGGATCACAAGAGATGCAGTCGAAGGAAAAGCAGAACCGATGTATTTTCGCGATGGAGAGGAAAGAAGATCTTTGCTGACATCGCAGAGCGCATAACAGCGAACAGATATACGGGTAACCATGTAAAACGGGTGTGATGGGGTTGTCATCACACCCTCTTTTTGTTACTATGTAGGTAAAATCTTAAAAAGAGAACCGTGCCGGAACAGACCGGCGTCAGATATACAGCAGGAGGTTAGGACATGGAAAATAAGATAAAAAGCCTGCCTATGGTAGCTTTGCGGGGAATGACGATTATGCCTGAGATGGTAGTTCATTTTGATGTGAGCCGAGAGCGTTCTGTAGCCGCAATACAAGAGGCAATGGCAGAAGAACAGAAGATATTTTTGACTGCTCAAAAATCAATCGATATAGAGAATCCGGGAATGGAAGATGTATATGATATCGGTACGATAGGAACGATCAAACAGATTATAAAGCTTCCGAAACATATTGTGCGAGTACTCGTATCAGGGGAGGCAAGAGGTCGGTTAAAAGAGCTTGAATGTGTAGATCCGTATCTGCGGGCAAGTGTAGAGATTCTCGACGATGCAGAACTTGCGATTCCTGAAGATGTGAATACAGAGGCGATGGAGCGGGGACTGAAAGACATGTTTGTCGATTATGCGGCGAAAAACGGGAAAATGTCAAAGGAAGCGGTCGCACAGCTTTTGGAGGTCAAAGGATTAAAAAAACTGGTGGATGAGATTGCGGCTAATATTCCGCTTTATTATACAGATCAGCAGGATATTTTAAGTGAGACGGATCTGTTAAAACGATATGAAAAGCTGGCGTTTAAACTCGTCAATGAAGTGCAGATACTTGATATTAAAGAAGAGATCCAAAGAAAAGTAAAAGAGCGGGTAGATAAACATCAAAGAGAATATATTCTCCGCGAACAGCTAAAACTAATCAGAGAAGAACTTGGGGAAGAGTCTACGGTATCTGATGCGGAAGAATTTGAGAAAGAACTGAAAAAGTTAAAAGCGCCGACAGAAGTGAAAGAGAAGTTGAAAAAGGAAATCAACAGGTTCAAAAGTTCCCTGAATTCTCCGGCAGAGAGCGGAGTGATCCGTACATATATAGAAACGATGCTTGAGATGCCATGGGATGAGTTGTCGCAAGATCATAATGATCTGGAATATGCCCGCAAAGTACTTGATGAAGATCATTATGGATTGGAACAGGTAAAAGAAAGAATCCTGGAGTTTTTGGCAGTGCGGGCGCTTACAAAGAAAGGGGAAAGTCCGATACTTTGTCTTGTGGGACCACCGGGAACAGGAAAGACATCAATCGCAAAATCTCTTGCAAGGTCATTGAAAAAGCGATATGTTCGTATTTCGCTTGGCGGAGTTCGGGATGAGGCGGAAATTCGCGGACACAGAAGAACTTATGTAGGAGCGATGCCGGGGCGGATCGCCAATGGTCTTCGGTCTGCCGGAGTGAAAAATCCGGTCATGCTTTTGGATGAGATTGATAAAGTAAGTACAGACTATAAAGGAGATACTTTTTCTGCTCTTTTGGAAGTTTTAGACAGTGAGCAGAACAAAAAGTTCAGAGACCACTACATTGAAGTTCCGCTTGATCTGTCTGAAGTTCTGTTTATTACGACAGCGAATACACTACAGACGATCCCGCGTCCTCTGCTCGATCGTATGGAAGTGATTGAGATCAGCAGTTATACAGAAAATGAAAAACTGCATATTGCAGAGGAGCATTTAATACCGAAACAGATCGAAAAGCATGGATTGACGCCGGAACAGATCACGTTCAGCAAGCGTTCCATCTGGAAGATGGCAAGAAATTATACGAAAGAAGCAGGTGTGCGCCAGCTTGAGAGGGAGATCGGCAATATATGCAGAAAAGCGGCAAAAGAAATCTTTACGACAGATCGTGAGAAAATTGCTGTCACAGACCGGAATATCCATCGTTTTCTCGGAAAAGAGAAATATACTTATCAGATGGCAAATTCCGCGCCGGAAGTGGGAATTGTTCGCGGACTTGCATGGACGAGCGTGGGAGGCGATACTCTTCAGATCGAAGTAAACGTTATGCCGGGCAAAGGAGAACTGATGCTCACCGGACAGCTTGGCGACGTCATGAAAGAATCTGCGCGTACCGGAATCAGCTATATCCGCTCTGTCAGCAAGAAATACGCCATTGCAGCTGACTTTTTTGAAAAGCATGATATTCATGTTCATATTCCCGAAGGGGCAGTTCCAAAAGACGGACCTTCCGCAGGAATCACCATGGCGGTTGCGATGCTTTCCGCTATTACAGAAAAGAAAGTCAGAGCAGATCTGGCTATGACAGGAGAGATTACACTGAGAGGGCGCGTACTTCCGATCGGCGGTTTGAAAGAGAAGCTTTTGGCGGCGAAAAGCGCCGGAATGAAGACTGTAATTGTTCCGAAGGCAAATCGGACAGATGTCGAAGAGCTTTCGGCGGAGATTACAAAAGGAATGGAAATTTTATTTGTAGAAAGTATGGATGAAGTTTTGAAAGCTGCCATGAGCAGAAAACGAAAATGAAAGGAAATCGTTATGGTAATCAAAAATATTAATCTTGAGACAGTGTGCGGGATCACGAGTACGCTGCCGGAAAATGAAAAGCCGGAAGTGGCTTTCGCAGGCAAATCAAACGTAGGAAAATCGTCGCTGATCAATGCGCTGATGAACAGAAAATCATACGCCCGCATTTCTGCGACTCCGGGAAAGACACAGACGATTAATTTCTATAATATCAATGACGAAATGTACCTTGTCGATCTGCCGGGATATGGGTATGCCCGGGTTTCGGAGAAGGAAAAAGAACAGTGGGGGCAGATGATCGAACGTTACCTGCATTGTTCGGAACAGTTGAAAGCGGTTTTTCTTTTGATCGATATCCGGCATGAGCCGTCGGCGAATGACCGGATGATGTATCAGTGGATTGTGGAGCAAGGATATCATCCGATCATTATTGCGACAAAACTCGATAAGATCAAGAGAAGCCAGGTGCAAAAGCATGTGAAAATGCTTAAACAAGGACTGGATCTCGTTCCGGGCACAAAAGTAATCCCGTTTTCCTCTGTGTCAAAACAGGGCAAAGAAGAGATTTGGGAACTGATCGAATCAGAATGTCTTTGTATGGAGGCGCAGGATGGAGAATAAACGCCCGTATTGGCAGGTTGGCATCCGGCTGCTTTTCAGTTTGGCGGCGACAGCCGCATTTGTGATCCTTGGAGTAAAGGCGCTTGGTTTCCTTATGCCGTTTGTGATTGGATGGATCATCTCGGCAATCGCGTCGCCTCTTGTAAACTGGCTGGAAAAACGTCTGCGGATCGTGAAAAAACTTGGATCCGCGCTGATCGTAATTTTAGTGCTTGCCGGAATTGTCGGCATTTTATATTTAGGGATCAGCCGTCTTATTACAGAGGCGGTCGG
>OGRC01001108.1_pt1 | contig 18901 bp, 13 predicted proteins | sample 1553431 | NCBI WGS metagenome assembly OGRC01 (sample SAMEA2580064, study PRJEB22360) | human gut metagenome | biome: human gut; feature: human-associated habitat; material: faeces | place: Denmark | collected 2008/2010
TTACGCGCATCGCCTCTTTTATTTCATATCCTCTTCATCTTACGAATCGGATCTTTTTATTTCACTCTTTTTCTTCTAAAGAATGTTACTGCTGCAATTCCGCCTGCTGCCAGAAGCATCATCAAATATCCTGCGATATTTGCGCTGTCTCCTGTAACAACTGCTGTGTTGCTGCCATTTCCGCCCGGTGTCGGATTCGGGTTCGGCTGCGGTTCAGGTTCAGGAGTTGTGTCTTTTGCAAGACCTTCATACGCTGCCTGCAATGCTGCTTTCGCTGCATCTATCTCAGCCTGTGTTGCTTTTTCATTTGTAAGAACCTTTTCTGCCTCTGTACGAGCTTTATCAAATGCAGTCCAACTGTCTTTCGTATAACCGTCGGCTTTGATATCTTTATACTGATTGTAAAGATTCTGCAGTCCGCTCTTATCAGGTTTACCCGGTGTCGGTTCTTCTTTCTCAAGTGATTTATATGCCATCTCAAGCTCTGCCACTGCCGCCTGCACATCTCCTACTGTTGCTTTTTCATCTTTCAGAACTTTCTCTGCCTTATCAAGTGCGGCAGCAAAGTCCAGCCAACTGCTTTCCGTATAACCATCCGGTTTCGTATCTTTATACTGATTGTAAAGATTCTGCAGTCCGCTCTTATCTACATCGCCCGGTTCTAGATCATTCTTAACAAGCGCTTCGATTGCCGCCTGCAAATCTGACACAGCCTGATTTACATTATCCTGCGTTGCATCTGCATCACCAAGAACGCTCTTCGCTTCTGTAAGAACGCGAGAGAATGCTGCCCAACTATCCGCTGTATAATCCTCAACCTTCAATGCATCTGCCTGATCGCAAAGTGCCTTTAACGCTGTTTTATCCACTTCGCCCGGTGTCGGAGTCTCATTTTTCACGAGTGCGTCATGTGCTGTCTGTAATGCTGTCAAAGCCTCGCCTGCTGCTGCGTTTGTTGTATCTTTCGCTTCGATGAGAGCTTTCGCTTCATCCATCTTCGCTTCGTATACTACCCATGAATCTGCTGTGTAGTCCGCTTTATTCAAGTTTTCTGCCACATAGCTGTCATAGAGTGCTTTCAGATCTGCTGTTGTGCTCTTTCCGTAGAAACGGATCTCTGCCATACTTGCCCATCTGTTCTGCTTCTCTGCTTCAAGAACTTTAAACTCTACATATCTTACATCGCTTGATACGAATGCAGTCTGCTGGTACTGGTCTCTGTTCAGAAGAACATTGTTTCCATCATGATCAAACTCAAATACTCCTACAGATGTAAGGTTATCTTTTTCACTTCCTACGAAGATCTCAGCTTTCATGATATCTCCGTTTGTCGTTCCCTGACGAGCAAGGAACGTAATATCTGTCAGATTGTACATTCCGCCAAGATCGAAGTTCAGGCTCTGCGGAAGTTTATGTTTGTTGTAATCTGTATGCCAGTAGTTCTCCTCGTTTCCGTCAAGCACATTCGTTGCAAGTCCGTCTTCAAGTGTATCCGGGTCACATTCACTTGTTGCCGTTACTTTAATTCCTTTTGAGTCAAGCAGTGTGCTTTCATCAACCGGACGGAATGCAAGACCGTCGATTGCATCGTAAATTGCTGTCTGTGCTCCAAGTACCTGATTCTTCGTATATTCGCCCTGAAGGAGCGCTTCTGCCGCTTCTACTGCCGCTTTCAGCGGAGCATAGCTTTCTTCTGTATAAACAGACGGCTGATAATTACGAGCTTTTGCAAGCGCCTCATTCAGTCCTGAAATATCAACACCTGCTTTTACTGTAATTTCGTAAGTTGCTTTTACATCTTTGTTTCCTGCCGCTGCCAGTGTGATCGTGCTCTTTCCTTCTTTCATCGCTCTCGCTTTGTAAACCGGATAACCGTTTTCATCTGCCAGTGTAAGGATCTTCACAACATCTTCATTTGAGCTTTCTGCTGTAAAGAATTTGTTTGTTGCATTGTCCGGCTGAACTGTTGCATTGATGTCTGCCAGTGTTCCGACATACATCTCTGTCCCATTATTCGGATCTGCCGTAATTCCTGTAACCGGTATGTTTGACGTATTAGACAGTTCAAGTTCTGCAAGTGTCAGCATGTTCATCGTACTGCTTGTGCTTGTAGCTTTCAGGAAGTTGATCTGAACTTCTTTTACCGCCTTGTCTCCACTAAATTCAAATGTGTATTTTTCCTGCTCTGCCTCAAACTTGATCTCATCTGATGCTGTATCGTCTGTATAGATCAGTTTTGCAGATACGCTTGTCAAGTAACCGTTTGCTTTGTTTGCATTCGATACGACTACTTTGTTCAATGCTTCCGGATTCTTTAATGCAAGATGCATTGTTGTCGGAAGGATGATGTAGTCCGGAAGTTTTCCGTCTACATGGTTGGATGAAATGTCCCACTTAAACTCAAAATCGCGCCCGAATGTTCCATCAAACAGTCCGTTGTAATTATTCTGCTGGATCAGTTTATTTACGTTCGGATCATCTGCGCTATCTTCTGTGAGTTTCTCATTTGTCATTGTAATGTTGAAATCATTCTGAGCGAATTTCTTCTCTGTTGCCGGAACGTCCGGAATCTCAACATCTGTGTTAACCTCTGACTCGATCGTACTGTAATTCGGTCCGATGAGTGTTACTTTAGAAAGGTCGATCACATTCTTGTCTTCCGTTGAAATATCGTCTTTCGCCTTCATTGTAATTGTAGCAAGCACATCACTTCCGGCATAAAGGTTCTTATCTCCGCGGTTTGCATATGCAAGGTTCACATACGCTCCATTATCATATACTTTATTCACTGTCAGATTTTCCATCTGTGCAAGAAGCGGTGATGCTTCGCAGGAGACGAACTCAACTTTATCTTTATCATAGTTGATCACCTGTCCGAATGCGTTAAGTCCTGCTACATTCTGTGCGTAAACATCGATTGTAAACGTCTCGCCCTTCTTCACATCTGCACTGCTTGCAAGAAGCATAGCTTCTCCTGAAACGCTGTCTGTCTTCTTCGTTCCTCCGTCTAACTGGAACATTGTGAAAGCATAATCATATACATCATAGATATTATTCATATTGATGTCGCCGTAACGGTTCTTGATCTGATCTGCAAACAGCTTGTCTTTTTCACATGTGCCAAGATAGTTTTTCATGTTCGTATAATCGCCGTCACTAACTGTCTCTGCTTTATTTGTACTTCCGACAGCAAACGCTCCCGTATTTTCTTTCTTATACACTTTAATCTCGCTTGCTGCAAAGAAATTTCCAACTGATTCAAGCGGTGTAAAGCGGATATAACGGGCTCCGCAATTCAGATCACCCATCACTTTCGTGTCAGCATTTCCTTCCCATGTGTACTCTTTCGCCTCTGACCAGTGTATTCCGTCAAGACTTGTCTCGAGTTTCATCTTCTTAACTGTTCCGTTGCCTGCATCATCACGCGGGTAATATTCGATCTTATCGATCTCGTATGCTTTTCCGTAATCTACAGTAAGCGTCTGACCGATCGCATTTCCGTCTGAATGGAAACCGCCGTCACTTTTCTGGAATGTTCTGTCGAATGCCAAGTCCGCATTATGATTTCCATAAATTCCACCTGTCCATGTGATCGTCTGCGGTGTCGGAGTGTCTTTCCACGGATCTTCTGCTGACTGGAATGTCTTTTCTTCACTCCATTCAGAATATCCTTCTGCATTTCTTGAGCGTACTTTATACTTGTGCTCTGAGTGATATCCAAGATCTGTATGTGTATAAGTCTGAACATCTCCTACAGCAAACACAACTCCGTCAATAAGCAGTTCATAAGATGTCGCGTCAGCAACTTTATCCCATGTCATTGTAATGCTTGTCGGTGTCTTCGCTTCCACATTTTCCGCCAAAGTCGGCACTTTCAGATTCTTATTCACCTGATCTTTCGGAAGTTTTCCGTCGTTTTCAAATCCTTCAAGCACTAATGTCTGAGCAACGTTCTTTGCATCTGCCTGTGCGAATTTCACATACAGCTTCGGTGTTCTCTTCACATCTTTTACAAGGTTTGCGATCTCTGTTTCAGCTTCGGATGCATATGTCTCGATTGCCGGAGACTCATCGTAGAAGTAAACCGCTTTGCCTGCCTCTGCTTTCTTTGCATCAAAATCTGCTTTGCTATTTACTTCTTCAAGCGTTAATGTATCGTTTCCGTTTTTGGCTGTAACTTCTGCAGGTTTCTTAGATACGTTTACAACAAATGTTGTGTTTTTATCTTTCTTGTATCCTGTATAGTTTCCTGTTGATTTCTCAGCAGTAAGTGTTGCTGTTCCGTCTTTTACTTCAGACGTATATTTTGTAGATACGTGATCGCCGTAAGAAGTCTTTGTAACTTTTCCATAGTCGCCTTCTTCTTTCAGATCATTCTCTACGAATTTTCCGTCGTCTTCAAACATGGTATAAGATGATTTTCCATCCGGCCAGAATTCGACGATGCGGTTTGCTTTATCAATCTTATCCGGTGTATTGTTTTCTTCCCACATCGGAATGATCGCGCCGTTTTTCACGAATACAGGAAGTTTCCAAAGCGGAGCTGCAAAGTTATTAAGAACCTGTCCGCCCTGATACTGCTCGCCTGTAAAGTAGTCGATCCAAACCTCTTTTGAATCCGGGAGGTAGATGTCATTTCTCACATCATTTCCCTTATCGTCAGCAGCCGTATTCTTATAAATCGGAGCTACAAGAAGATCGGAACCGAGCATGTACTGATACTGCATTGCTTTTGAACTTGCATAAGTATCTTCCGGATACTCAAGGAACATCGCTCTAATAAGCGGCAGTCCTGTATCTCCGTTTCCTGTATTAATGTTAGCCGCTGAAGCCGCTCCTGTGTAGATGTACGGAAGGAGCTGTGCTTTCGTCTTCATATACATACGGTTGATTCCTGTATACGGATCACCGAATACATACGGCATCTTCGCATAAGTTCCCCAGCCATCCATGTTAAGCATAAGCGGTGTAAATGATTTCCACTGATAATCTCTTGTAGCGATCAGCTGATTTCCACCAAAGATACCGTCCATATCACTTCCTATGTTCGGGTTACCGCTAAGAGACGTTCCAATATATGTCGGAATGTGGAAGCGGATGTATTCCCACTCGCCGCCGTACTGGTCGCCTGTCCAGATACCGCTGTAACGCTGAGATCCTGCCCATCCATCAAGGGAAATAATGTTCGGACGTACTTTTCCTTCTGTTGTAGCAATGTCGTAAGCCGTCTTTACACCATCAAGCTGCATGGAATATCCATGTCCAACCCAAGCAACGTCTGTTTTCAGTGTAGAAACGCCGCCAACTCCAACTTCGTTTTTGAAGTCACGAAGGAGCTGCCACTCTGTTCCCGAATTCGAGTCCGGTGTCAGATAACTCTGTGTCCAAAGTCCTGTAGCCACACCTTTACTATTAGCATATTCTGTAAACTCTTTCAGGTTCTGTACGTTCGCTGCAACTGCTGCCAAACGCTCGGCAGAACTGCTTCCGTCTGCATTAACTCCTCCTGTCATACCGTAACCGTTCTGTCCGTATCCTGCGCCGTATCCATCGTTCGGAAGGAAGTATCCGAGCGGCATATCATACTTGATATAATCATCAATCACCTGTCTTGCAGAATACTTATACGGAGTTTCTACTTTCGGATATTTTTCAATGCTGACCGTCGGTTTCGTACCGTTCAAAGACTCGATATTCATTCCGTCCTGCGGTTTATATCCTGTAGACATTCCACTCTCATATGTTGTTGTTCCTGCACTTGTAGACGACTCATTTCCTTTAATCGTCCATCCCTTTCCGCCCGGTTGATCTGACCAGGAGTCACGGTTGTATGCATTCAGATGTCCTTCATAGAATGCATATTCAGGAAGCAGCACCGGATTACCTGTTACATGGTAATATTCGCTTAAGAGTTCCTGTGTTTTCTCTGTCACATTTTTTCCGTCAGATACAAAGTAATAAGCGTCAAGTTCGCCTTCTTTGTGAGTTGCCGTTACAGTATCTCCTTCGCTCTTTCCAAAGTCATATTTACCATCTGCGAATGTGTTTCTCAACACACCATATCCGTTTGTCGTATAGTAGAACGGATTCGGAGATGCAACTCCGCCATCTGTCCAGTTACTTTCATTTGCAATATTGATCGACTCGCCTGTATGTACAAATCTTCCGTTCTGCGTACCGCCGCCGTAGAAGTTCTCACCCTCATTTTTCTTAAGAGTCTGTACTGTTGCAGAATTTGAAATAGACAACGCCTCTTTCTCTTCCATAACGACAGTGTCGCCGCTCAAAACTTTCATCTTCGCTGTAGCTTTGTCAAACTCAACGGAAACAGATCCACTCTTGATTGTGATCTTTCCGTCTTTGTCCGAAATATCAGCCTTCGGATGCGAATAGTTTGAAGACGCATCTGAATACTGCTGAATTCTTCCGACATGAGACTTTGATTTTGCAGTTGCATACTCTGAGAACTCCCCGCTTGGGTCTACGTTATATCTGAAGATCCCGTCTTCAAGAAACGTAAGCTGTGCCGTAACGCCGCCATTAAATTTTACAACAACGATATTGTCTTTGCTGCCCTTTTCTGCCGACTCGACGCTTGTCAGCTTACCAGCAAACTCTTCCGCGGCTTTCGCCGGTATCGGCGGAAATGCTGTAAGCACCATGCCAAGCGCCGTTACAGTTACTGCTGCTCTCTTGCCTGCTCCTTTCATTTTCTTGGTCCATTTCATCTTTTTCTTTTTCCTCCTTTTCCCCAGGCAAATTGTGAAAAATCATCAATTTTACCTTTAATCAATTTATTATATAATCATTTTCAACAAATGTATTTATACAAATCATTCCTGATTTGTATTTTTTTACATTTCTTCCCATCTTACAATCACTCTTTTCAGGAATTTTCAACACCTCCAAAGCTTCTGTCGATTTTTTCATTCGCAAAAAATCCTTTTTCCATGTATTCTCGGACTACCTTTTTATAAGATTCTCAAACAGGGGAAATCTGATAATTCTGCACCATTTCCATAAACTCCGAAGAGGCATGTTTTCATTGATCGTAGACTGATGCTCGCTCTGTGAGCAGAGCTGCTATAACATACATATCATCCAAAAACAATGACATATTTTACAAAATAAAGAGAAACCGGATTCGCTTCAGCATCTCCGATTTCTCTTCATCTCATTGTGATTTTTCACTGTAATGATGAGTCTCTTCCAACATCATATCCTTCACTTTCATCAAACGGATCTGTGTACTTCTTTCGTTCTCATCCAGTTTCATCGTAATATATTTTATACTTTGTTCCGTCTCCGGAATGATCACATGCTCAAGGGCATTGACGCGACGTCTCGTCTTCTCGATCTCTGCCGCCATAAGCTGGCAGGCTTTCTCACATTCAGCAAGACGGATCATATCCGGAAGTACATCTGCAAGTGATTTTACCGCCCCGTCCAAATCTCCTGACGTAAAGGCAAAGCCATAAGAATAAATATCATTTTCATCCGCAGTTCTCGTTTTATACTGAAATGTCGGAATATCTACACTCATAACATTTTTCTCTCCGGCTTCCAAATTCACTTCCTGCTTCGGCGCCATCAGCGCAGTATTAAGCGCCGCTTCTGACATTCCCGCTTTCGCGATCACGAAGTTTTTATTTGCAGAACGGATACCCGCTTCCACTTTTTTACGCACTTCCATGTTTTCCCGCACAAGATCAAGGTACTGACGCATCAGTTCATCACGCTTATCTTTCAGAAGCTTGTGACCGCGAATTGCCGTAATCCGCTTCTTCTTAAGCCGCGTCAACTCCATTCTGGTCGGATTCACCTGTTTTGCCGCCAAAATTCTACCTCCTTTTCCCAGCTACACAGCACAAGCAAGTTCTACTCTGCGTAATACTGATCCAAATATTTATCATCAATACGTTTCAATTCGGTTCTTGGCAGCATCCTGAGCAATTTCCAGCCGATATCAAGCGTTTCTTCAATGCTTCTGTCTGTATTATATCCCTGCGATACATATTCTGCCTCAAAAGCATCTGCGAATTTTGCATACATTAAATCGATTTCCGTCAGCGCAGCCTCTCCCAGAATAACCATCAGCTCTTTCGCATCTTTTCCACGCGCATAGGCAGAGAAAAGCTGGTTCATCGTATTCGAGTGATCCGCTCTCGTTTTGCCCTCTCCGATTCCTTTATCTTTCAGACGGGAAAGGGATGGAAGGACATCGATCGGAGGTGTTACTCCTTTTCTGTAAAGGTCACGGCTCAAGATGATCTGACCTTCTGTAATATATCCTGTCAAGTCAGGGATCGGATGTGTTTTATCATCTTCCGGCATCGTCAGGATCGGGATCATCGTGATACTTCCCTTCTTGCCGTTCTGTCTTCCTGCTCTTTCATAAATAGAAGCCAGATCTGTGTACATATATCCCGGATATCCACGGCGTCCCGGTACTTCTTTACGGGCAGCGGACACTTCACGAAGCGCATCTGCATAGTTTGTAATATCTGTCAGGATAACAAGTACATGCATCTCTTTTTCAAAGGCAAGATATTCAGCGGCTGTAAGCGCCATCTTCGGCGTTGCGATACGCTCGATCGCCGGGTCATTTGCAAGATTGATAAACAGAACTGTTCTGTCAAGCGCTCCTGTCTCTCGGAAACTTTCCACGAAGAAGTTCGATTCCTCAAACGTAATACCCATAGCAGCGAATACTACGGCAAAATTCTCATCTGTGCCAAGTACTTTCGCCTGTCTCGCGATCTGAGCCGCAAGCTGCGCATGAGGCAGTCCTGATGCAGAGAAGATCGGCAGTTTCTGACCACGGACAAGCGTGTTCAGTCCGTCAATAGCAGAAACTCCTGTCTGAATAAATTCTTCCGGATAACATCTTGCCGCCGGATTCATCGGCAGACCGTTAATATCCATACGGGCATCCGGCAAGATTTCCGGACCGTCATCGATCGGTCTTCCAAGTCCGTCAAATACACGGCCAAGCATATCTTCTGATACGCCAAGCTCCATGCTTCTTCCAAGGAAACGCACCTTACTGTTGGAAAGGTTGATTCCTGTCGCGCTTTCAAACAACTGAACAAGCACGTCGCTTCCGTTGACTTCCAGTACTTTACATCTTCTAGTTTCTCCGCCTGCGAGCTCGATCTCTCCAAGCTCGTCATAAGTTACGCCTTCTACGCCGCGCACAAGCATCAGCGGTCCGGCTACTTCCTGTATGGTTCTATACTCTTTCGGCATTTAGCGGTCCTCCTTTACAAATGCGTTGGCAATCTGAGCGCCTAATTCCTCGTCTACTTTTGCAAATTCTGTGTCAAGCGCATCTTCCTTCACATATTTGAAACGTCCAATCTGTTCGCGAACCGGCATTGAGATCAGCTTCTGAAGAGATGCCCCTTTTCCAAGCGCCTCAACAGATTTTTCATAAAATGCATTCACTAACTTCATCATCATATGCTGTTTCTTCAAAGACGTATAAGTGTCTACTTCATGGAAAGAGTTCTGATGAAGGAAGTCTTCACGGATCGATCTCGCAGCTTCCATTTTCAAACGGTCTGTCGGAGAAAGTGCATCCATTCCGACCATCTTTACGATTTCTTCCAGTTCTGCCTCTTCCTGAAGAAGCGTCATCATCTTCTGGCGTCCTTCCATCCAGTCTTCCGCCACATTTCCGTTAAACCATTTTTCCATATCATCAAGATAGAGCGAATAACTGTTCAGCCAGTTGATCGCCGGGAAATGTCTCTTATAGGCAAGTGCAGAATCCAGTCCCCAGAATACTTTTACGATACGAAGTGTCGCCTGTGATACCGGTTCAGACGTATCACCGCCCGGAGGAGATACGGCACCGATTACAGAAAGCGCTCCTTCTCTTCCGTCTTTCCCAAGGGAGATCACATGACCTGCACGCTCATAAAACTGAGCCAGACGGCTTCCCAGATAGGCCGGATATCCTTCCTCTCCAGGCATCTCCTCAAGACGTCCCGACATCTCACGAAGCGCCTCTGCCCAGCGGGATGTAGAGTCTGCCATCAGCGCTACGGAATAACCCATATCACGGAAATACTCTGCGATCGTGATTCCTGTATAAATGGATGCCTCACGGGCCGCAACCGGCATATCGGACGTATTTGCGATCAATACCGTTCTCTGCATCAACGCCTGTCCTGTCTTCGGGTCTTTCAACTCCGGGAACTCGTTCAGAACGTCTGTCATCTCATTTCCACGTTCTCCGCATCCGATATAGACAACGATATCCGCTTCCGCCCATTTTGCAAGCTGATGCTGGATCACGGTCTTTCCGCTTCCGAACGGTCCCGGAACCGCTGCCACACCGCCTTTTGCGATCGGGAAAAATGTATCGATGACACGCTGTCCCGTTACAAGCGGCATCTTCGGCGGCAGTTTCTTCTGATACGGACGTCCGCGTCGAACCGGCCATTTCTGCATCATCGTCAGTTCCTTGTCCCCGTTCTCCGTCTCGACAACGCAGACAACGTCCTCCACAGTGAACTCACCGGATTTGATCTCTTTGACCTTACCTTTGACTCCGTACGGAACCATGATCTTCTGCTGTACAACGATCGTCTCCTGTACGGTTCCGAACACGTCGCCCTCCGCGACTTCGTCTCCAACCTGCACGGTCGGAACAAATTCCCATTTCAGATCCCGTTTCAGGGACGGTACTTCCACACCACGTTTCAGGCTGTTTCCCGAAACTTTCATGATATCATCCAGCGGTCTCTGGATTCCGTCGTAAATACTTGTGATCAGTCCGGGACCCAATTCAACGGACATCGGTACACCCATAGACTCCACCGGTTCTCCCGGTCCGAGCCCGGAAGTCTCCTCATAAACCTGAATAGACGCCTCGTCTCCGTGTATCTCAATGATTTCGCCAATCAGTCTCTGTTTACTGACACGAACCACGTCAAACATGTTCGCGTCGCGCATTCCCGATGCAATGACAAGCGGTCCTGCGACTTTTTTAATTACGCCTGTGCTCATTTTGACGAATTACCTACCTTTCTTATTCCTGTGAAAACAGAATATCGGAACCGACCGCCTGCTCCACAGTCTTTTTGACGCCGTCTACTCCTGCGCCTGTGTTGCCCGACACGCCCGGGATCTGAATGATCGCCGGCAATGTCTGCTCCTGATATTTTTCGATTTCTTCTTTGATCTCGGCAGCCACAGCTTCTGTAATATAGATGATCCCATATTTTCCCTCTGCAAGCTGTTTTAATTTATTCTTCGCTTCCTCGCGGGTTTTGACCGGGCAGATGCTCAATCCCAGCGTTGCGAAGCCGTAAATGCTTCCGTAATCGCCGATCACTGCAATTTTATACATACATCTCCCTTACCCTTTCCCGGATCGCCTCATCCGAAAAGCCGTTCTGCTTTCCGGTCAGGATGATCCGAACCGTTTTGATCTCATTTTCTCTCGCGATCAGATATGCCACCAGCGGTCCTACGGAAAAACTGTTGTATTTCTGCGGACGGATCGTCTGGATCATCCGGTTGTCGCACCACCGTTCAAATGCCGACGGTGAATCACTAAGCGCCTGCGCGCCCTCCGAATACGAAGTTCCCGACAGATATTCGCTGATCGCATCCATACCGGACAACGCCGCTTTCATCAGCTGTTCGATACTGATACTTTCGCATTCTGCCATCGCGCGCCGCATGAACTCCATCGATTTTCCGGTCTTCTGGGAACGAACCGCGATCTTGATGTCCGCGATCGCAACCGTAGATTCCGCGTAATTCCGGATGATCTCATCTTCCGAATCCTGTCCCACCGCATAAATCGCTTCCAATGCCGCCTTATCGATGATCACATCGCAAAGCTGCCCGTCTCTCGTATGGAGCAGCGTGTCGTAAGCATCCTGCGCCGCTTCCGGCATCTTTCCCGGAAGCCGGGAAAATTCTTTGTTCTCCACGATCCGAAGCATTTCCTCCCCGGAAATCTCGCAATCGTCATAGAAAATATTTTCATTGCGCACTTCCGTGCAGACTTCTTTGATCGCCGCTTTCAGATTGTGGTACAGTTTCGTATAGGAAAATACATCAAATATGTTCAGATCCGGCGCCGCCTCGCGAATCACTTCCCAAGTCTTCTTTTCTTCTGTTTTCAGCATCTCCTCTGCATCCAGATCATTTCCGCCGTCACCCCATCCGCGTTCACGCAGAAGTTCCAGGCACTGTTTTTCTCCCGGACTGTTCACAAGCTGGTCGATAACCTGATCTGTCAGAAGAGACGCCTCCAGCGCGCGGATCCGCGCGACCGCAAACGTATACTCTAATTCATTCAAATCTCTATCCCTCCATTATGCGAACATCACTTTGTGAACACAATCGGACAACTCATCTCTCTTTGCCTCAAACATCGCGCCGATCGTACAGTTTTCTTCAATTCCTCCATATATAAGGATGAACCCGCCATCCAGATCTGCCGGATCTTTTTCCAAGGCAAGGCTTCCGCCCTTTTCTCCGGCTATGTTCTGAATCTCCGTTTCAAACCCCTCCGGCATCCGCTCCAGATCTTTTTTGGAAAAACGGATCGTGCCTGCTTCCGGCTGCGCATACTTTTTCAGCATTTCACGGATCATATCAAAATATGCCGGCGTCTCCAGAGACAGGATCTGCGCCTGCGCCTTTTCAAGCACACCGCGGATCAGTTCCTGTTTTGCCTGGAGCAGCGCTTTTTTCCGCTGCATGTCGCAGGAAGATTTCACACGCTCCCCGTAGATGGCAACTGCCTCGCCGGATTTCTGAGAGATTTTTCCAGCCTCTTCTTCTGCTTCGGCCTTAGCCGCCTGAATGATCTCTTCGGCTTTCGCTTTCGCTTCCGCAATCTTGGCTTCCGCTGAGTGGTTCGCTTCATCCAGAATCTGATTTTTCATTTTATCTAATCCACTCATCTTAAAATCATTCCTCCTATTATACCTGAATTGCGCTCACTGCAAGGAATGAGATCAGAAGTGCAAGAATCGCATATGTCTCAACCATTGCCGGGAAAAGCATTGCCTTACCGAACTGATCCGGTTTCTTTGCAACGATACCGATCGCTGCTGCCGCTGTTTTTCCCTGAGATTTTCCGGAGATCAGACCAACGATACCGATCGGCAGACATGCTGCAAGGATCAAAAGACCTGTCTGTACGGAAACGTCTACCGGACCGCCGCCGAGAAGACCGATTTTAGAAAGTGTTACGAAACCGATGATCAGTCCGTACAATCCCTGTGTACCCGGAAGAAGCTGAAGGATCAATACTTTCGCAAATTTGCTCGGATCCTCCGCCATAACGCCTGACGCCGCCTGACCCGCAATACCTACTCCGAGTGCAGAACCTGCTCCTGCCAAAAATACCGCAACTGCCGCACCAAGAAGTGCATAAACAATACCTAACTGACTCATAACTTTGTTTCCTCCTTAACATCTGCATATTTTGTATTTTCTTTAAAAGGATTAAACGGCTCTCCGCCGCCTTCGTAAAATTTTCCGAAAAACTCCACAAACTGCAAACGGTTTGTGTGTACATACGCGCCCAAAAGGTTGATCGCCAGGTTGAGCGCATGACCTGCGATAAAGATTACGATAAACGCGATCACTCCGATCACGTTGTTCGGAAGCATACTTCCCATCTGGTTAATAACTGATGCGATTACTCCGGTTGCAAGTCCAAGCGCCAGCAGACGGGAATAAGACAACACATCGCTGAGCCATCCGCTCACATTGTAGAGATCGTATGCTCCAAGCGCCAAACGAAGCGCCGGGTTTTTCTTTTCTCTTCCTGACATAAGCACGATTCCCGAAGCTCCTGCGATCGCCAGTACCTTTGCTCCGGTATTAAGCCAAGCCGGAAAGACGATCTGCATCTGCGCAATAGATGCGAAAATATCGCTCGGCAGAAGCATTAAGATCAAACCGATCAAAAGCATGAACCAAAGAACAACGTCGCAGAAGAAATCCATCACTTTTCCGTCTTTCAGACAAAGATAACCTTTGATCCCAAGTCCTACAAACAGGTGGATCACACCGAATAACAGTGAGAACACGAGCAGTTTCATCGGATCGTTCAGCGGCACGAACCAAAGCGCCGGAACGGTTATCGTTGTTCCGAAAAATTTCTCAGAAACGACATCTACGATATTTCCAAAATAGCCTCCGAATAAAATTCCCCATACAAGCGTGGATAATCCACAATAGAAGAATAATTTCATTGACTTTTTCATTCCCTCTGACATCCTCGGGAATTTTTTCACAAGCACAGCACAGACAATCGCTACGATCGCGCCATATGCCGCGTCTGAAAGCATCATTCCAAAGAAAAATACATAGAAAAATGACATGATCGTCGTAGGATCAAGTTCGCCTTTGTGCGGAAGTCCATAAGACTCTACTACCCCTTCCACACTTGCTGAAAACGGGTTATTCTTTAAAATAACCGGCGCTTCCTCATCTTCTCTCAATTCCTCGACGTCCACCATACAATCATATTTCTTTGTCAGATAATCGGCAAGATGCGCCGATTCACACTGCGGAATGTATCCGCTTATGACAAAAGTTCTCTCCGACTGCGGAATCTGACCGAGTACTGCATATTTGTCCGCACGTACCCTGTAATAATCCGCTAATATTTTTAATTTTTCTCTCTGATCCGAAAGCCCTTTTACCTCTTCTTCAATCTGTCCGATCTTTGTGCGGCAGGCTGCTGCCTGACTTTCCAGCTCCTCTTTCTGGAACTTCGGAACGTCTTCCCATGTTTGAGAAGGTCTTGCAAACCCTGCGCTTCTAAGCGCTTCCTCCGCCGCCTGCACATCTTCTTTCAGGCAGACAACCGCCACATATACCGTACTTGGTTCTGACGAGACGATATTTACATCTGCTCCGGTTATATCCGGCGCTTTCTCCGCCAAAATCCCATATACAGCCTCCGCGTCCGTACCTCCGGGCATTGTTCCGAAAAACACTGCTGTCCGGGCTGTCTCTGCCGGAGTCAGCGGAACGTCCAGACCGATCCACGGATTCAGACTCTCGATACTGTTGCTTAACTTCGTGATCTCCGCAAGCTGCTCAGAACGTTCTTTATCCAGCCTGCAGATCTGTCTCGCCCTTTTCAGAAGATCTCTTCGTTCATTACGAACCTGTTCTTCCACTTCCCGCTCGATCAATGCTTTTCCTTCCAAAGATGCAAACAGCGACTTCTTCTCAGGGTCATATTTATCCAAAATGCCGATCGCCTGTTCTGCCAAAGCCGACGCTTTCTCAAAACCCGCTTTCTGCCCTGCAGTATCCATCTTCTTAAAATCTTCATCTTCTTCGATTACATGATTGATCTCCACAACACCGAGGCTCTGTAATTTTTCAAGGATTGCTTTTCGGTCTTTCTTTAAGGCGCAGATGCTGATTCTCTGCATCTTAAGTACCGCCATCTGTTTATTCCTCCTTTACAGTCTTATTTCTGTTATGTCAATCTTTCCAGCACAAGAGCGACTGCCTCATTCTTACGTTCAAGAGCCGCCGCTTTCATCTGTTCTGCTTCTCTGCGTGTCTCTTCCGCCGCCTGTGCCAGCATAACTTCCCCGTCTTTCTTTGCCTGTTCTGCCGTTTTCAAAGCATCTGCTTTTGCTTCGTCGACCAGCTCACGGGCAGACTGTTCTGCTTCTTTTTTCGCGGTCTCGATCACATTCCTGCTCTCTTGTTCCGCTTCTTTTACGATCTGATCTGCCTTACTTTCTGTCTCTCGGATAGATTTGATCGTTTCTTCCACCATTTTCGCAACACCACCTTTCACTTTCTTTTCTATCGTTTTAGTTTTACCAAACTTTCCCGCTTCATACGGGACGTTCCCCATTCCAAGGAACGATCCCCTCCTCCTGTGCCGTATCTCCGCCTAATATAAACAAATACATTTCTTAGCGGTTTCTTAGCACATTGACACTATTATATACCGAAAGACTGCAATAGTGAACTACACTTTTCCCGAAAATTCTTACATTATTTCGGCAATTTGCACATATTTTCACAGTTTTTCTATCGATTATTCCCCTGCCATTTTAATTCATGAAGTTCTCCTTCCAACTCCATTCCGGCAAATCCGTTTTGCCGGAGAGCTTCATAGAGAACAACCGCCACAGAATTTCCGAGATTCAAAGACCGGATCTCTCCCATCATCGGAATCCGCACACAAGTCTCTTCATGATCTACAAGAATCTCTTCCGGTATTCCCGCACTTTCTTTTCCAAACATAATATAGCAGTCCGGTTCATAAGCCGCCTCTGTATATACCTTTTTTGCTTTCGTCGTCGCCATATAGATCTTGGCGTTTGGATTTTTCTCGAGAAAATCCGCATAATCAATATAAGTCGTTACATCCAGATCATCCCAGTAATCCATTCCGGCGCGTTTCAGCGCCTTTTCCGACAATTTAAAACCAAGCGGCTCGATCAGATGCAGACGCGTTCCTGTCGCGACGCATGTCCTTCCAATATTTCCGGTATTCGCCGGGATCTCCGGTTCATAAAGTACAATATTCAGCATAATTATTTTCTCTCACTTCTCAACCGGCCGATAAATCTTTCAAGACGACCGATTGCTTCTTTTAAATCTTCCAGCGAATATGCGTAAGATATCCGCAAAAATCCTTCGCCGCATTCACCGAACGCCGTTCCCGGAACGACTGCGACCTTCTCTTCATTTAAAAGACGGGTTGCAAATTCTTCCGAAGTCATTCCAAATTCTTTGATACTTGGGAAGACATAAAATGCTCCAAACGGCTCAAAGCATTCCAATCCCATTTTTTCAAACTCATGCATCAGGAAGCGCCGTCTCTGATTATAGGATTTCCGCATTTCTTCCACTTCATCCCCACAGTTTCTCAGACCTTCCACCGCCGCATACTGGCTGTTTGTAGGCGCGCACATGATCGCGAACTGATGAAGTTTCGTCATCTGCGTGATAATCATCTCAGGCCCGCAGCAATATCCGAGTCTCCAGCCCGTCATCGCAAACCCTTTTGAAAATCCATTGATCACAAGTGTCCGTTCTCTCATGCCAGGCAGACTTGCAATCGACACATGTTCTTCTTTATATGTAAGTTCTGAGTAGATCTCATCAGACATCACATATAAATCATGCGCTTTGACAAATTCTGCAATCGGTTCCAGATCTTCCCGTGTCATGATCGCCCCTGTAGGATTGTTCGGGAAAGGCAGAACGAGTACTTTTGTCTTTGGCGTCGTATATGTTTCAAGTTCTTCCACCGTCAATTTAAACTCATTCTTTTCCTGAAGCGGAATAATCACAGGAATCCCGTCTGCCATAATCGTACATGGCAGATAAGAAACGTAACTGGGCTGAGGAATAAGCACTTCATCTCCCGGGTCGAGCATACAGCGAAGTCCAACATCGATCGCCTCGCTTCCCCCCACCGTGACAAGTGTTTCATGCACCGCATCATATTTCACATGAATCTTTCTCTCAAGGTAATTACAGATCTCTTTTCTCAATTCTTTTAATCCGGCATTAGAAGTATAGAACGTTCTTCCCTTTTCAAGCGAAAACATTCCTTCCTCTCTTATGCGCCACGGCGTATCAAAATCCGGTTCTCCTACTCCGAGGGAAATTGCATCTTCCATCTCGTTTGCCACATCAAAGAATTTACGGATGCCGGACGGTTGTATATCAACGATTTTTTTCGATAATGGATTTCTCATTATAATGTCACCGGTATCCTTTCCGACCCTTTCTTCACGCCCATGATCGTGCCGTGGTCTTTATATTTCTTCAAGATAAAATAAGTAGCCGTGCTCAGTACACCGTCAATCGTAGACAGGCGCTCGGACACGAATCTGGAAACCTCTTTCAGCGTCTTTCCTTCCAAAGTAACAAGCAGGTCATAACTTCCTGAAATAAGGTAAACTGCATATACTTCGGGATAATTATATAACCGCTCTGCGATCCGGTCGAATCCACTGTCTCTTTGCGGGGTCACACGTACTTCGATCAGCGCCGTCACCATCTCTACGCCTGCTTTATCCCAGTCGATCAGCGTATGATAACCACAGATAATCTTTTCTTTTTCCATCTCGGCAATCTCATTTGCCACATCTGTTTCTTCCACACCGACAAGCACTGCCAGTTCTCCGAGATCTACACGGCTGTGCTTTTCGATATACTTCAGGATCTCCATTCTCAATTCTTCTTTTTTTCCGTTCATTTTCTGCCTCCTGCATTTTTCTTTTCTATCTATTTTTCTGTTCTATCTGCTTTTCTGTTCTATCTGCTTTTTTTGTTCTATCTTTTTTCTCTTTTCCGGTCTGCTTTTATCCAGCCTGCTTTTCTTTCTGCCATCGTGCCAGTTCATCCGGCGCAGGTCTGTCTAAATACCGGATCTCATCTCTGCTTGTGATCACCCGCGCATTCTGCGCTTTGGCAACCCCAAGCCTGACGGCTCGTGCCCCCGCCTTTTCCAATACTTCGATCACACGCTCTGCTTCGTCAGTCAAGATCAAATAACTTCCGGCAGAAGTCATCTGATACGGATTCAAGCGGTAATATTCACAGATCTCCACCGTCTCCTGACAGATCGTCATCTGTTCCATCGCAACCTGAAATCCTGCTCCTGCCGCCTCGGACAGTTCCCAGAGCGCCGCCAGGATCCCGCCGCTTCCGATCTGCTGCATCGCGCGCACATGCGGAACCGCCGCTTTCAGCGCCGTGAGCGGACAAAGCTCTCGTTTCAGCGCCTTTGTCTGCCGCAGAAATGCCGGAACAAATCGCTGCGACAAATCCGCTTCCTGTTCCTCTAAGATCCGAAGCGCGCCCTCCAGTCCAACCGAACCGCACAGTACGATCTCGTCTCCTTTTGATGCCCCGCCAAGTGGAA
>OGRC01001121.1_pt1 | contig 18749 bp, 16 predicted proteins | sample 1553431 | NCBI WGS metagenome assembly OGRC01 (sample SAMEA2580064, study PRJEB22360) | human gut metagenome | biome: human gut; feature: human-associated habitat; material: faeces | place: Denmark | collected 2008/2010
TAATGATAGTCCAAAATCCTGCCTCTTTCAAGATGATTTTCCAAAGCACTTTTCACCTACCAGCCTTTTAAGAAAAACAGCCCTGCGCCTAATCCTTTGCCGAGAGCGGCGCTGATCACGAAAGCCGCCGCATATCTTACGATCCGGGCACGGCGCATAAAGATCGGGAACACATTTAGTATTTCCGCCAGCGCCATTGACCAGCATCCGACAAAAATACCTGCAAACATTCCAAACAGAATCTGTACTGCCCCTCCCCAAAAAGGTACCAGATAAGAGGGTGCGGTTCCTTCCAGAAAAGGCCTGAGCAGGAAAACGATATTTCCGATGATCCCGCCAAGCGCCACGCTTGTTTCATAGAAAAGGATCTTATCCCCTGTATGTGTCCGATCTGCAAAATCAGCGATCACCCCAAGTTCCACGATAAAAGAAAACAAACCGCCTGCCACAGCCGCCCCGGCGCTTAAACCAATAAGCGTCAAAATAAAAAAATTCACGGAGTTTTCTCCCCCTTCCCGACGTTCTTGCTGCCGATATCGATCTCTTTTTCTTTTCTCGCCGCATTTTCAATCAACGTCGTCTGTATATCATTTTCATAAATTCGCATCTGTACTTCCATCGGCGTAGGATCGACCGTAAAACGTCGTTTCCCGAAATGATTAAAAAAAATCAGAATACCGATAATAAGCCCGGCAGAATATGCGATCTCCAAAATCGTTATACCGCCCGGCTTATTTCCGGTGACAAGACGATAGATCTGATCAAACAGTTTCGTCACATCCACGTCGTTATTAAACGCCATAATCGAGAATGCCGCCCCACAAAATGTCACAGCCGTCACAAAAGCTGTTTTTATCAAGTGCCATGCGTAAGACGGCGTTTTCTGATCTTCATATGTCACGATGATATCTGTCTCTCCCAAATTCTGTACTTCCAACTCTGGGTATTGTCCATGGATACATGCAATGATTTTCAGCACAGAAATAACGCATCGTTGATTTCCCGTTTTCTTAAACTTCAACAGTTTCATCGTTTTCAATTTCGGCAGGATCGACTGATCAGAGCACTCCATCGACAACAAATCTCCGACCGTTACATCCGGCTTCGTCACTTCCACATCTCTGTCACCTTTAATATACAATGTTTTCCCTGATGCCATCAGCGCGGTCCTCGCTTTCTCTTCGAATTAAGAACCCTTCTTCCGAATGTCCTTTCGGAGCATTCATATAATACACTGCTCCGATTACAACTGCCGTAAACACGACGATCAACAGACAGATCCATACTTTTCTTCGTCCGTTTCCATCTTCCATCATATCACCCGACTCCTTTTCACTGCGTTTTCGGTAACTCTAACCGCTGTTTACTGTCAGTATGCTGACTTCGCCGGATTTTATACCCCTCTTTTATATTCCTCCACCTTTTTTTCTTAATTTTTCGATAATCCGTTTTTCCGATCTTGACACCTGTACTTGAGAAATTCCCATGATCTTTCCGACATCACTCTGGGTTCGATCTGCAAAATACCGAAGATAGATCAACTGTTTTTCTTCTGCATCCAACGTTTCAAGAAGCTCTTTCAGTACGATCAGGTCTAAGATTTTTTCTTCTTCTTTTTCTTTCTCCTCCAGTTTATCGAGAAGCCGTATCTCGCTTCCTTCCTTTTGATGAACCGGTCGATAAATCGATTCTATCTCACATCCTGCTTCCATCGCCTGCACCAGTTCTTCTCTTCCCACCCCCACTTCTTCTGACAGTTCTTCCATTGTAGGCTCCCGCCCCAGCAGACCGATGAGCCGTTCCCTTGCCTGTACGCTTTTATAGGCAATCTCTTTGAGTGAACGGCTTACTTTGATCATTCCGTCATCCCGCAGAAATCGTTTGATCTCTCCGGAAATAAGCGGAACTGCATAAGTAGAGAATTTTACGTTATACGTCAGATCGAACTTATCGATCGCTTTAAGCAGACCGATACTTCCGATCTGGAACAAATCTTCGTGCTCCGCGCCTCTGCCGAGAAACCGTTTTACGACACAGTGCACCAGTCCGACATTTTCTTCCACGAGCTGTTCTCTCGCCGCTTTATCCCCACTGTGTGACCTCTTAATCAAAGCGATTGTGTCGTCCATATATCCCTGCCTTTTCCGACTGCTTTTTTCATCCGCACCCGTGTTCCTTTCCCGAGTTCAGATTCCACTTCCACGCTGTCCATAAACGCTTCCATAAACGCAAATCCCATACCTGACCGATCCTGTTCCGGCTTAGTCGTATACATCGGACACATTGCCTCCTCGATATTTTCGATCCCTTTTCCCTGATCGCATACTTCCACTGTAAATACGTTCTCCTCGATCATGCATTTAATATATACTTTCCGTACTTCTTTTTCATATCCGTGGATAATTACATTTGTCACCGCTTCCGACACAGCGGTCTTTACGTCCGCCACCTCTTCTACCGTAGGATTTAACTGTGTCATAAATGCCGCCACTGCCACACGCGCAAAGCCTTCATTCGCCGACCTGCTGTCAAACTTTAATTCCATTTCATTTGCAGGTGTCATTCTTCTTCCTCCTCATAGATCTGCATTATTTTCGTCACTCCTGACAAGGTCAATATTTTTCGGATGCGCGCATTTGCATGCACTGCCCACACTTCCCCGCCGATCAGGGAAATCGTTTTATAGCGCCCCATAATAACTCCGATACCGGAACTATCCATAAAATCTGTGTTTTCAAAATCAAAGATCACATATTTAATATGATTTCGGTCGATCAGTTTATCTGCCTCCCGCTTCATCTCCTCCGCATTATGATGATCCACTTCTGCCGGAAGATAGATCGTCAGACAATTTTCCTGCACCTGATATTCCATCTTTTTGCCGTCTCCTTCTTATCATAAAATTTATGGGATTTCTTTTTACAAGATTTTCCGCATATAAAAAGGACATGTCTTTCAACACATCCTTTTCTTTCGTAATCTATCTGTTTTTTCGTCTGTAATACTATTCCTGCGCGCCGCCCGATGCCTGTGAGATCTCGTCCAGTCCGGTCTGCGCCTCAGCAGCATATTCCGAGCCTGCATACGTCTCTGTCACTTTTTTGAAATAAGCGGACGCATTCTCGTTATCTCCGTTTCCTTTATATGCCTGTGCCAAATACAGCAGCGCCTGACCGTCATAATATCCTTCATTCATGCGCACAACTTTGGACAACGCGTCAACCGCAGACGCATAATCTCCTGCGTTCAGAGCCTCTTTGCCGGCAGCGAATTTTGCATCGCATGCTTCCGGATACACCGCCGCCGTCAGTTCGTCATACTTTGTCTGTCCGGTCTGCTTCAGCGTATCTCTGCTGATCTCAAGCAGAAGATCTGCCAGATCAGAATCTACATAGCTTCCCGAAGCATACTGTGCGTCTATACTTAACAGCTTTTCATAACTGTCTGCCGTTGTCTGAGCAAGCTGCGCGTTCGCCTGCGCATCTTCTCCTGACGCCCGATAATTGTCCAGCGTTCGTGTCTGCGCGCTGACCTGCGCTTCCAGCGACTTGATCTCGTCTGCATATTCCCGCATCTGATCATTCATCCGCTCTGACCGTGACTGATTTACGGCAGGCGCTACGAGAAACCAGATAATCGCAGCTCCGATCGCCGCTCCGATAAAAATATTCGCAACAGCAAGCTGACCTGTAACCTGTTTTAATTTGGAATGTTTCGGCTGAATGATCGTTTCATTTCCAAGATTATATTCAACTGCCTCTTCCTTTTTTTTCTCTTCTTTTGTCTTCTTTTTCCCCTTTTTAGTCAGCTCGTGCATATACAAAAGCGTGATCTCATTCGTCGTATCAAGCTTTCTCGCCGTCTTGATCGTCTGTCTTGCATGTGAATACTGACCTGTATGCAGATAGATCAACGTCAGAAGCTGATACGCCTTTAAAAATGTCGGATGCGCCGCAATCACCTGCTTTAACTGGATCGCCGCCAAATCTTCCCCGTTCTGTTTACAATATGTAAGACATTGATTATATTTCTTGATCGCAAGATCAATCTGCTCAAGCTCCTTAGCTGAAGACTGAACATTTTTTATATAATAGTCTGCAATATTATCCCGCGGTTTTAAATTTTTACTTATAATCCACTCTACAAGAGCTTCCGGCACTTCCCCGATCCCGTAATACACAAGACCGAGAAGGTTTCTTGCGGCTATATTCTCTCTGTTAAACTGAAGACTTTTCCGCAAAGACATGATCGCCCCCGACATATCGCGGATCTTCGCCTTTCTCAGACCGTCGTTATACCAGTAATTAGACTGATACACGATCTTCTTCGTATACTCCATTTATACCCACCATTATCTTTCTACTTCTTCTGATCCATTACCTGCTTTAACAGATCGGTCATATCCGTCAGATCTTCCTGATAGACCGCATTCTCAATATCATCTACCTCAAGACTCGGCTTGAATTTTTTTAATTCTTCTTCGTAATCCAGCATTTTATTTTCCTCCCCAATCCTGAATCGTCTTCTGTTTAAGATACCCCTCTATCATCCCGGTCAGATACAGCGAACCGAGACAGTACACATTTCCGTCTCTTTTTTGACCTGCCGCATATGCAAATGCATCCCTTACTGAACGGATCTCGTGAACCGGCTTATCTGTATATTTTCGAAAAAGTTCTCCCAATTTCTCTGCCCGTGTTCCTCTGGCATCTTCGATCTGCGTCACGATGTAGCATGCTGCGTCTGTATGTCTGCAAAGATATTTTATCATCTCTTCATAATCTTTATCCTGAACTGCGGAAAACAGGATCGCATCTGTACGCCCCGCCTTCCGAGCCGTCTCTGCAAACGCCTCCACCGCGCTTATATTATGCGCGCCGTCCACATATACGCCAGGCAGGACTTCTTCCATTCTTCCCTGCCATCTCACCGCCTCAAGCGCCTCTTTCCATCGCTTCGGATGTCCGTCTTCCCCGAACAGACCGCGCATCACTTCCATCGCAAGCAATGCGTTGTGAGGCTGATACAGACCGATGTTGTTCAATTTCCACGTGGTAGTTCCATAATAATCATTCAAACATGAAAATGCAATATGTTTGTCCTTGATTCCGAGAATTTCGTACGCGTCTTTCCCGATTTTTTTACAGGAACTTCCGCATTTTTCCGCCTCTTTTTCGATGACTGTGTCACTTTCTTCTGACGTCTGCGCATAATATACGGGAACGTGCGGCTTAATAATACCCGCTTTTTCAAAAGCAATCTTCGCCAGTGTATCTCCAAGATACTGCTCATGATCAAGACCGATTGAAGTGATCACAGATGCCGCCGGAGATTCAACGGCGTTCGTCGCATCAAGTCTTCCTCCCAGTCCTGTTTCAAGGACAGCATATTCTGCGCCGTTCTTCGCAAAAGCAAGCATTGCCATCCCAAACAAAAATTCAAAAAAGGTCGGATGGGAAAACCCTTCTGTTTCCATCTCACGAACAGCCCCCATCGTCTCCTCAAACACTTCCAAAAATTGTTCATCCGAGATCATTTTCCCATCTATAACGATTCTCTCATTGATCTTTACTAAATGAGGCGACGTAAAAAGCCCCGTTCGTTTCTGTTCCGAACGGAGCATTCCGTCCAGATACGCGCACACAGAACCTTTCCCGTTTGTCCCCGCCACATGGATGATCTTCATCTTCCGCTGTGGATCTTGGAGTTTTTTCAGAAACATTCTCGTGTGCACCGCATCATTCTTTTTTGTAAATTTGGGAATGTCCAGTATATAGTCTACTGCTTCACTGTATGTCATTTTTCTTTTTCTTCCTTCTCAGAGACAAATGCCTGTCTTCCGTTTTCCGGCGCGTCTTCCTCTGCCGGAAGTTCTGTCAGAGTTCCTGCTTCATACTTATATGTCTTGGTCGTCCTAAATGTCGTATTGCTTGATCCGACCTGCGCGACCATGATCGTATCCCCATCGGCAAGTTCCGACTCCTTCAGATCCAAACGGGTGTTATTCAGAAACGTTGTCTTTTGTTTCTCCCCGTTTATAAATACTTTGCTCTGCTTCGTAAAGTTCTCGCCGTAAATACTGTACGTTTTGTTCGACTGTTCTGATACCTGAGAGATCACGGCGTCTTTTACACCCATATACATGTGGCCTTCCTTCATCGGAGAACCGTCCTCTCCGTACACATACTGATCTCCATACATGATGTCATACTGCAGCAATTCCAAGTCTGCCAGATAATTCTTCGTATGACGGCGTTCCTGATGATAATTGAACACAGTTCCTGTATGAATATCCAATCTTTCAAACACATTCGCCATCACCTGATATGCCGCTACATTTCCATCTTTTTTCTCTAAGCCGATGTTATCCCAAATCACATAATTCGTATTGTACAAATATCGGCTTTTTAAGTCTTTCGCTTCCAGATTCATCGTCGGAAGATGATCTCCGTAAAAGACAAGTACAGTCGGCTCGTTTCTTGCCTCTACTGCACGGACAAGATCTCCGGCAAATTCATCCATTGCATGAACGAGATTGACATAATACTCCCATGCATTTCTTTCTCCTTCATTTTCCACGCCGCTGACAATAATATCCGGATTCTCCAACACTTTTTCCGTCGGGTATTCTCCGTGTCCTTCGACGCTGACCGTAAACACGAAATCCTGTCCTTCTGTTGTGTCCATCGACTCCATGATATTCGGAACAAGAATATCATCTGTCGCCCAGCCTTTCGGCGTTGTCTGGAGAATATTCATAAACTCTTTACTTGTATAGTGATCAAATCCCATATTATTGAATACTTGTGCACGGCTGTAGAAGTTTCCGCCGTTATTATGAAGCGCCTCAGCTCCGTATCCAAGTTTTTCAAGAGCAGATGCTGCGCTTTCCAAAGTACGCGTCTTCGCATATGTTTTATATGGATATTCCCCCGGTCCGAAGAAACGCATACTCATTCCTGTAAGTACTTCAAATTCTGTGTTCGCCGTTCCGGCGCCTACTGACGGCACTTTAAAATATCCGCTTGAATATTCATTGAACATTTTTCTCAGATTCGGAATGGGATCTTCCGAAAAACGAAGCCACTCCACCTCTGTCGGATCAAAAAAGGATTCAAGCTGTACAAAAATAATATTCGGAAGCTGCTCTTCAGAACGTCCGGAAGAACTTTCTGTCAGTTTGCCTCCGTCATTGATCTTTTCCATCGTCTCTTTACTGTATCCCGCCGGTTCGTTGATTCCTGTATTAAATAAACTTGCCGAGAAGCAGTAAGGGAATCCGTAATCTTCATATGCAAATGCAATATTTCCAAAGTAATTTGAAATAACCCGCTTATCAATCGCCAGATTCGTCAGCGCCATGCATCCGACAAAAGAGACGATTACTCCGCCAAGAGCGATCCAGCGATGCATTTTCCCGGTGTACTGTCCGCCCCGTTTCCACATGGAAACGACCCATACGATCAGAGCGCTCACACCGATGATAATCATAATCAGCTCAAACGTATTAAAATAATTCCCCGTCAATTCCAATGCATCTGAAAGGACTTTCAAATCCTGCGCATTAAACGGAGTTACACGCTTTGTCAGAAGATATCCATTGCAGATTCCCAGAAACAGCCAAAACACACTGAGCAAGATCCGGGTAAACACACGCCTTCGCACAAGATATACGATCGTAAATGTTACAAAGATCATACACGAGTTGTATAAAAACACAAGCGGCGTTCCTGTAAGATAAGCCCACGCCTCACCAAACGAAAGTCTTGAAATGACTTCGATAAAAAAGTTGATGATACATGCAAGCAGAAATTGAAGTGGAATGGACAGCCGGTTCATCCATTTATAAACCGGCTGCATTTTCCTGGCGAACTTTCCGTTTCGCCGTTTTTCCAAAATCATCTTCCTGCGTTCTTTTCTCTTTTTAAAGTGCTCCTTAATATCTTCTTTTTTCAGATTCCTAACTTTTGTAAAAAAACCTTTTATATTAGCCAAGACCTACCATTCTCTCCTTTACCTGTGCGAGCATCTGCTCGTATTTCTCGAGTTTGTCCCTCTCTTCCTGAACTTTTGCCGCCGGAGCTTTGCTTACGAATTTCTCGTTTGCAAGCATTCCTTTCGCACGTTTGATCTCCTTGTTCAGTCTCTCTTCTTCCTTTGTAAGTCTTTCTTTTTCCTGCTCGAAATCCACAAGATCCTCAAGCGGCAGATATACGACCGCATCAGGAACTACGATGGATACCGCATTATCCTCTATTCCCTCTTTTGTGCTCTGCACGATAATGTCAGATGCCAGCATAAGCGGCATCACAGACTGTTTAAATCCCTGAATCGCCCCTGTCAGCTCTTCTTTTTCACTTACGATAAAGACGTTTGTTTTCCGGTTGTTCGGAACGTCCATCTCCGCGCGGATATTTCGAATTCCTCTTGTGACTGCTTTCACACGCTCCATAACAAATTCATCCTGCGCAAAGTTCCACTCTTCTTTGTATTTCGGCCACTCAGACATCATAAGCGACTCTTCCTCAGGAACGAGCGCCCCGTAAATCTCCTCTGTGATAAACGGCATAAACGGATGAAGCAGTTTCAATCCCTGCGCGAGTACCGTTTTCAATACCCAAAGAGCGCAGTTTGCAGCTTCCGGCGCTTCCTCTTTATGGTAAATACGGAATTTTGCCATCTCTACATACCAGTCGCAGAATTCATCCCAAATAAAGTCATATACTTTCTGAACCGCAATACCAAGCTCGAATTTGTCCATGTTTTCAGTCACATCTTTTGCAAGCGTATTCGCAGCCGATAAAATCCATCTGTCTGCCGGAGTAAACAGATCATGCGACGGTTCGTCGATAATATTTTCATCCATATTCATCATAATGAAACGGGATGCATTCCATACTTTATTCGCAAAGTTGCGGCTTGCCTCAACTCTCTCATTATAGAAACGCATATCATTTCCCGGCGCATTTCCCGTAACAAGCGTCAGACGGAGAGCGTCCGCACCGTATTTGTCGATGATCTCCAGCGGATCGATTCCGTTCCCTAAAGATTTACTCATCTTACGTCCCTGTGAATCTCTTACAAGTCCGTGGATCAGTACCGTGTGGAACGGAGATTTTCCTGTGTGCTCATATCCTGAGAATACCATACGGATCACCCAGAAGAAAATGATATCGTAGCCTGTCACAAGTACGTCTGTCGGATAGAAGTAATCAAGATCTTCCGTCTTATCCGGCCAGCCCAGTGTGGAGAACGGCCAAAGCGCAGATGAAAACCATGTATCAAGCGTATCTTCATCCTGTGTGAAATGTGTGCATCCGCAGTGCGGGCATTTCTCAGGCGCATGTCTGTCTACAACAAATTCACCGCATTCGTCACAGTAATATGCCGGGATTCTGTGTCCCCACCAAATCTGTCTGGAAATGCACCAGTCTTTGATATTTTCCAGCCAGTGGAGATAGATCTTATCGAAACGTTCAGGGACAAATTTTAATTCTCCGCTTTTCAACGCCTCGATCGCCGGTTTTGCAAGTTCTTCCATCTTCACAAACCACTGCTGTTTAATCAGCGGCTCAACTGTCGTACCGCATCGGTCATGTGTTCCGACTGCATGTGTATGCGGAACAACTTTCACGAGATATCCCTGCTCCTCAAGATCTTTTACGATTGCCTTTCTCGCCTCGTAGCGTTCCATACCTGCGTATTTTCCGCCCTTTTCATTGATCGTAGCGTCATCGTTCATTACATTGATCTCTTCCAGATCATGGCGTTTTCCTACTTCAAAGTCATTCGGATCATGTGCCGGAGTGATCTTCACAGCTCCTGTCCCAAACTCTTTGTCTACATAATAATCCGCCACAATCGGGATCTCCCTGTTCACAAGCGGAAGAAGTACGTTCTTTCCAATCAGATCCTGATATCTCTCGTCATCAGGATGTACCGCAATCGCCGTATCGCCAAGAAGTGTCTCAGGACGCGTTGTCGCAATCTCAAGGAATCGGTCTGTTCCTACGATCGGATATTTGATATGCCAGAAATGTCCTTCCTGCTCTTCATGCTCTACCTCTGCGTCTGAAAGAGACGTCTTACATTTCGGACACCAGTTGATGATCCTTGACCCTTTGTAAATATATCCTTTTTCGTATAATTTGATAAATACTTCCTCAACCGCTTTCGAGCATCCCTCATCCATCGTGAAACGCTCTCTGTCCCAGTCACAGGAAATACCAAGCTTCTTAAGCTGATTCTCGATCGTTCCGGCATACTCTTCTTTCCACTGCCATGTACGCTCAAGGAATCCTTCCCGTCCAAGCTCTTTCTTATCGATGCCCTCTTCTTTGAGCTGATTCGTCACTTTTACCTCTGTAGAAATCGCCGCATGGTCTGTTCCCGGAATCCATAATGCATTGTAGCCTTCCATTCTCTTGTAACGGATCAAAATATCCTGTAATGTATTATCAAGTGCATGACCCATATGAAGTTTTCCGGTAATGTTCGGAGGCGGCATCACCGTTGTAAACGGTTTTCTGCTTCTGTCAACCTCAGCATGAAAATATTTATTCTCACACCATTTCTCATACAATTTTTCTTCGATCGCTTTCGGATCATATGTCTTTGCCAGTTCTTTGCTCATTCTTTTTTCCTTTCCTTACTTTCCCTCATTATATTGAACAAATATTGCGCTGTCACGCAATCTTCGCGCGCAAGCGATAATCACCGGAAGTGCCAAAAGGCAAGTCCGGGATTGTAAACGGCCGCCAAGGTCTCGGGCAAGTCCGGACTTTGGCTCGTCTTCATTGCAAAAAACGCCCTTTACATCTGTAAAGGGCGAATTCTCCGCTGTACCACCTTATTTCATATATGCTGTCACACATATATCTCTCACGTTCTGTAACGGGAACTACTCCGGGACAACCTACTTGACTCGTTCAATCATCCGGTTCAGAAGCTACCTTCCAGCATCCCTTTTTCCGAAACTGCCTTCCAGCCGGATGTCATTTGGCTTTTTACGCAATCTCTTGCGCAGCCTCACACATAATTCTCCGGGCAGTCCTCTCTGACGGTTGGAATGATGTACTCCTCTTCATCAACACCTTTACCTTAAAATAACTACCACATACTATAGACATAAGCGCCGTATTTGTCAAGATTTTTAGAGAATCTTAAGACTTTAGCGGCAGCAGTTCAGAAGTGCCATCGGAACTTGCCGCATCATATGCCAGCCCCTGTATATGGATTGACAGCCTGCGGTTTAATGGATTGCGAATCGGGGGCGTAATCCCCATATCGATTATATACAATCGGAATCTGTATGACTTCTATTGTAAAATAACGGGTTCTGTTTTGACAGGGATATTGGCACAGTTCCATTGCCTATTTCCACCCTTCGTTTTCAGGATTCTAAGATAATGATTTGCTTCCCGAAGCACATGGTCCGCCAGCAGGGGAAGTATAACGGAACGTATTTCGCAGCCAGTAATCCCTTCCGTACCTGCCGCCTTAAAATCGCGGTACTGCTTTGTTGTTTCCAAGGTCTTTCTCGTCAGTTCATCCATCGTCCGACAATCCTGTTTACTCGCTTCTTCCAACAGGCGGCAGTAGTCCCCGGCGAAATCATCTGCCGTTTTCATAAGTTCACACTCCGTCGGGTCAAGCAGCCCCCGGATAAACAACGCGTGTTCCATCATAATCTGGTTCCAGAACAGTTCTGCCTTTTTTAAATTCTTTGACGGCATACATCCTTTTTCTTCCAGCTCTGTTATAATCTGATGGTACAATTTTGCCTCCCTGAGGATATGCTCAATCAGCAGCGGATAATTTGCTGTGTACAAATTACAAACCGTGACCTCCTGCAATATTTTCTCTTTAAACGCAATCAATCCATTCAACAGACACCGTACATTCTGATTCAGTCGGCGTACCTGCTGTATCATTCTTCTGTCCCGACATATTCCACAGCCTGCATGCAGTTTCTTTTCTGCCTGCGTAATCCGAATATCAATCGGAATCTTTGTCAGCCTTCTTGTCTGCCGCTCTGCCATTTCTGTAAATTCTGTGAACACCTCCCCTGAACATAGCACTTCTTCTCCTACCATTCCATCGGCAAGGCAAACTGCCTGCTCCAGCGCTTTTTCAAACTGTGCACGAAACCAGTCTGCCTTATTTCTATATCCTGTTTCCCCTGCCGGAAATGCGGCCAAAAGAAACAGCGCATGTTCTCTCATAATTCTGGCAAAAAACAAATGTGTTTCCAGTGATGTTGTTACATATTCTTTCATTTCCCTACATACCTATTATTTTATAGAATTTCTATATAATATATGCAGGCATCCAAAGTTTGGGGAATTTTTAGAACTTTCCCATGGCGCGCCAGCAAAAAACGACGCTGATCCGTAAAATAGATCAGCGCCGTCTCACTGTTTTAAATCTTTATTTTTTCATTCTGATTTCAAATTATTCTCATCAGTTTGAATATCCGGCGATTAGTCTTCTTTTTTTCGAAGAACTGTAACTGCCGCTCCTGCCGCTAATGCCAATCCTGCAAGCGGAAGGATCGGTGATGCAGAATTATCACCTGTCTGAACCGCTTTGTCCTCAGTCTTCGGAGTCTCTGTTTTCGGAGTCTCCTGCTTCGGATCTTCCGAGACTTTTTCAAAGTTCGCTTTCAATGTCAACGTTCTGTCAACTTTAAATGTAAACTCTGCTTTATCAGAAACAATCTTATCATCTACTGTCCAGTTCACAAACTTGTAACCGTCTTTTGCTGTCGCGATGGCTGTTACGTTTTCTCCTGCTTCATAGCTTTCTTTTGCAGGATCAAGTTTCACAGTTCCCATCTTCTCATCATTTACAGTTATGTTCAGTTTAATCTCATCGTCTGTTACCGGAGGCTTCGGATCTTCTTTTGCTTTGAAGTTTGCCGTCAGTTCCATCTCTTTATTAACTGTGAACTTATACTCTGCTTCTTTGGAAACTTCTTCGCCATCTACTGTCCAGTTTACGAACTCATATCCCTCATTTGCTGTCGCTGTTGCCGTCACTTCTGTTCCCGCTTCATACTTCGGTCCGTTTGGACTAAGCGCTGCGGTTCCCATTGCACCATCGTTTACTTTCGCTGTCACATTATATGTGATAGCCTTGAAGTTTGCCTGAAGATTTACATCAGCGTCAATATCAAATTCATATGTTTTTTCAGTGGAAACTACTTCGTCACCTTTTGTCCAGTTCACAAATTCATATTTACTTTCATCTGAAACCTTCGCTGTTGCCGTCACTTTCGTTCCTGCCGCATACTTCGGTCCTTCCGGGCTGAGCGTTACGCTTCCCATCTTATCATCATTTACAGTTGCCGTTACTGTGTATTCTTTCACTTCCGGCTTTTTCTCGACAACGGTGATTATGTAAGTAACACCTTCTGAAGTAAGCAGTGTTTCTTGTCCGACTTTCGCTGCTGTCGCTATATATCCTGACGATGGAGTATAGAAATACCATGTATTGTTATCCGATCCATACCCTGCAACTTTATCATTCGTATTTGCCCAGTTGTTCAAATAGCTGTTATCTTTTGAAACAGAAAATCCACTATTTTCCTTTGTTCCAACTGTCAACACCTGTGCTTCTTCTTTTAACTCTACATTCTGTCCTGAAATGTTAACATATTTACCCGTAGCAACGTCCTGCATTGTATAACCTGCATCACTCTTCGTCAATTTCCACATGAAATCTTTCGCTGTTTCATCGACATTGAAATTAACCGACTTCATTCCAAGACCTTTCGGGGTGGCACCTGCTGTACTTACCGTGTTCACCATAATATGACTCTTTGTTCCAAACAGGTATGTTCCGTCTGTAAGTTCCGAAACAATTCTATAAGGCGGCATACTTGTCTGCGCTTCTAATGTCACGATACCTCTTTGTTCCACCTCTGTTTTGTTCAGAATTTCACCCGGTATATTATACGTTTCCCCCTCTTGCAATGTAACTTTTTCTACATTATTTTTTACAAAAATGAAATATGTTTTTTCGCCGATCTTCACAGATGTCTTACCTTCTGCTTTTCCGGTAATTGTAATATCTGTTTTTGCGCCGATCGCCTCATCTTCATACATGTCACCTGTTACTTTTGCGACATATTTATATTTTTCATTTCCTGTTGCCGGATTCAGTAAGTAATATTTATTATCTTTCGCTTTCATAGCGATCAAATACTTACCATTTGCCTCAATTTCTGACATGTCGTTTAGTTTTGTATATCCCGGTATTTCAGTTGCTTCCGCATTATCCGCTTTTTTATAAAGCTCAAATTCACATTTTCCATTCGAGTCTACACTTTTATTTCTGTCAAAGTGGAATTTGCTTTCATCATCTTTCCAAAAATACAAATAACCACCATTTGAAGAGCCCTCCATCTGAGCCAATGTAAATCCTTTATCCGTTTTTGCAACTGTGATCACAACCTCTGTCGCAACAAGCGGCGTCTGTGCCCCAGCTGCTGATTTCGGTCCAAGATATACTTTCTGTCCATCTTCCGTTGTTGCAGAAATCTTATATTTTCCCTCTTCTGCCTGTTTATCAAACGTAAACAGACAAGTACCGATCTTCTTAACTCCATCACTAAACTGAACGTTGCTTCCAACTGCTACAGCAGCTTCTTTTTCTACCGGCACATTTTCCGTAACAACCTTTGCTACTTGCTTAAAGTTTTGAGACTCTGCAGATGGATTTACTACATAGTAATTATTGTCCGTTGCTTTTGCCGCAATCAAATACTGCTGACCATCAGCCACCTGTGATAAATCCGTCACCTTTTCATAACCTAATATTCCGGACTCTGTTTTAGCGCCATCTGCCTTTTTCCACAATTCCAGCTGACACTGTTCTACAGCGCTGCTGTATCTGTCAAAATGTAACTTTGTAAGATCACCTTTATGAAAATAAAGATATGCGCCATTACTATTTCCTGTATTAGTAGTGTCTTTCAAGGCAACCGTACCTGCTGCAGGAGTTTCCAATAAAATTTCCGTCTCATTGGTTGTACATACACACTGAGAGGCTGCTTTTTTATGATTCACATATACAGTATTCTCTCCAACCTTTGCAGAAATTTTGTATGTATTATCTTTATCTGCGACCTTTTGAAATGTAAACAAGCACTCATCTAAAGAACGCTTTTCTCCTTCAAACTTTGCCTTTTCAGTCGCAAGCTGTGCTTTCACCTGTTTTTCAACAGCCTGTGCATCTTCACCGGTCATCGTCACATCCGCAATCGCTGTATCTAACCCAGTCAATTCATCATTGCTATAATTTCCTGTTGTATCTGTATATGTTTTTGTCTCACCCGGCTTAAGTTCTACAATTTCATAATTTGTCGCATCTGTTACATTTACTTTGATCGTTGTTGATGCGCCTTCAGATTCAACTGTAATCACAGCCTGATCCATTCCTGTCACAGATTTCGCTGTTAATTTCACTTTTCCATCTGCATAAGTTCCTGTCACTGCACCTTCATTATCTGATGTAACTGTTACTTTTGCATTTTCTTTCAAACCATTCAGCACAAGTTCCTTTGTCTCATCTGATGCCATAGTAACTTCTGCTACAGGCTTGTCCGACTCTGTGCACCAGATATTTCCGATTGCAGCGCCTTTTGCAACGTCTGCGATATCGAAATCTTTATAAGTGATCACAGTTCCGTCACTCTCATAGAGAAGACCAATCGTTCCGTCAGGGAGAACTGTCAGACAAGAATACGCATAATATGCAGATCCGTTAATGCTGTAATTGTATTTCCAATCAAGCGTTCCGTTATCATTTACTAATCCTACGAAAATCTTTCCTGAATCACGACCTGTTCCTGATGGAGCAGCAAACAAAATCGCCGTCTTTCCGTCAATTTTTTCAGGATATGTAATCGCTGTCAACTGACAAGTCTGACAATAATTAATACCCATCTCTTGTCTCTGCGACCATGTCTCGCCAAAATCATCAGACGTATAATATCCGCCATGGCGGGTAAACATATACAGTTTTCCGTTCGCTTCTGTCACAACAGCCTCTGAGCTCTGACTTGTTACAGACTGACCTCTTTCCCACGTTTTACCGCCGTCATCAGAATAAATAGCCACACTGTTTCTATCATAACCTGTAAATTCATATGCCGTAAACAAAATTCTGTTTGTCGATGTAATCATTCCACGACCCGGACCAACTAAAAGAGTTTGTTCTGTATCCTTTCTCATATTAATAATAGAAGGTACAGACCATGTTGCCCCGCCATCTTCGGATGTCGTCAGATAAAGATAATCTGTCGGCCATACCTGGAACGGAGATTCCGCCTCAAACAAGTTCGTATCTACGCCATCACCTTTAATATTAAAATAAGAATCGATTGTATAACCTTCTACAGTCTCTCCAGCCGCATTTTTAATCACATATGCTGAATCTGCTTTCTTCTTATTATTTTTTTCCAAATGATATGTATATTTCGTTGCATCCTGACGATCTGCTGCCCAACAGTTTGTCCATTCTCTTGCATCTGCCAAAAGGATATTTCCATTCGCATCATGACTCTTACCTGCCACCGGTGAATGACTTGCACCATTCAGTGCATATCCTGCCGGGCAAAGATCTGCGATCATATACACCTTTTCTCCGTCTGTTGCCATTGCCGGATCAATAAATGCAGTTGAGTCGTTATGGTGTGTATTTCCATTATCTCCAAGATAATTGGCAAATGTATACTTCCATGTTCTTCCGCCATCTTTCGAACGTGACACAATCGTATCCAATCCGCCGCCGTCTAAACTTGTATTCCATCTGGCATCACATCCGGCTACCAATGTACCGTCATTCAATGACACGAGACATGGGATCCTAAATCGTGAGCTTCCTCCCGTTCCGCTCCAAAACGGCTGTTCTCGCGTTATTCCGTCTGCGGGTTTTACACCATCTGCTGCCATAACCGTTCCCGGTACGCTGCTAACTGTCAAAACCGCGGCAAGCAGAAGCGCCAAAGCCCTTCCTCTTTTCTTCATACCTTTTCCCTCCGTTTGTTTTAAGGTCGCTTTAAAAAGGAAAACTATATTAAAAACATACAGTTTCCCTTTTTATGCCTTACTATTAATTATACTATTCGCCACCTGTTTTTTCAACGAAAACAGATTTGACAAAACCACTGAATTTCATGTGAAATCATTCAAATTCTCACTGATTTCCTGTGTATTTTAACCAATTTTTATAAGCACAGTCTCATTTCTCCATATCCCGGATCATCCTGACAATATCATACCCATAGTTTTCTCCTGTAGCCCAGCCAAGTCCTTCGGGATTTTCCTTCTGACCCAGCCACTCCACATAGGGGGCAGCGCCTTTTTTCACATACTCATACCGATCATCTACGCATTCTCCATTCAGAGGTTCTGCTGTCGCATATGCTTTCAAATGCTGGATCTGCGCCCGAATCCCAGTCTGCACATCCGGATAAGAATTTCCCGGCACTCCGCCTCCGGTTGTTCCAAGACCTGCGAAATTAAACTGTTCAATCGACGCATCTCCTCCATACTGCAAAAATCCGGTTTCTTTCATCGTCTGCACAAACGCAACTTCCGGACGCACCCCCTCTGCAGCCGCCTCCTCATAATAAATCTGACAAAATGTTTCTATCGTGTCCGCTCCTCCTTTTGAAAGCGCTTCCGCCGGGTATGGGACGTTTGCAGTCTCAAAATATGCTTTCATCTGAGCGACTGTCACCGGGCTGCTCCCCATGATCGGATACTGGTCGGTCTCCTCCTGCGCCATCTCCTTTGTCTGTGTATCATCCCCCTGCCCATCATTTGTCTGCGCATCCGTATTTACACTGTTTGTCTGGTTGCTTCTGTTCTGCTCATCTTTACTTTCTTTCTGCACGGTATCCCGCCCGGTAAGCCATGCTCCGCCGACTCCAAGCACGATGGCAAGCAAAACGGCAAGTCCGATCTCCAGCCATACCATCCGCATACTTTGCTGTTTTTTATGATCCATCCGGTTTCCCTCTCTTCTCACTGTCCTGTCAATGTCAGTGCATAAAGGACTCTTTTCCCTGTGCTCTGACGCAGTCACTCCTTCTTAAATCTATGAATGATTCTATCACACCATACCTTTCCCCTTCAAGAAGAAACACTTATAATAAAGAAAGGAAACGTTCCGCTGCCGGTCCGTTTCCTTTCTTTTCTTTCCTCTTATTCTCCGAACAAATCATCTGGAGCAGCTACATAATGCCCCTGACATCTTACGGGCAGAAACTACTCTTTCTAGTCTGTTACAACGCCTTTCTGCAGCATGACATTTGCGTAAATTGCAGACTCTCCGGTCGCGATGATCGCATAGGCGGTTTTTGCCTCATCATAAAATGCGAACCGCTCGATGTTTCCGATCGCATCCGCTCCACGTTCGTCATGTTTTGCCACGATTTCTTTATAAGTATCCCAGATCGGTGTCTCCACCTTGCCTACATCTCCCGGCATCAGCTGCATCAGGTTCACCGGTTTTTCTACATAAGTATCCAATGGAAATACCTGCAGGATCGCATCTAATATCTCCGGAACGCCATGTCCGTCACAGCGGATCACAATGCTGTCCTTTCCCATCGATTCCGCCGGGAAATTGCCGTCTGCAATGACAATACGATCGCTGTGTCCCATTTCAGCCAACACCATCAACAGTTCCGGTGATAAAATTTTCGGAATTCCTTTTAACATGATCATATCCTCCTC
>OGRC01001139.1_pt1 | contig 18521 bp, 10 predicted proteins | sample 1553431 | NCBI WGS metagenome assembly OGRC01 (sample SAMEA2580064, study PRJEB22360) | human gut metagenome | biome: human gut; feature: human-associated habitat; material: faeces | place: Denmark | collected 2008/2010
CTCTGAAGCCATGCTTATCCTTAAAAAAGTGGAAAGCCGTCATGGCATGCGCTGCCTGCTTCATGAGAAACCGTTTGCAGGCGTCAACGGTTCCGGTAAGCACAACAACTGGTCCTTGACAACGGATGACGGGATCAACCTTCTTGAGCCGGGAAAAACTCCTCATGAGAATATCCAGTTCCTTCTTGTTCTGACTTGTATTTTGAAAGCGGTTAATAAACATGCGGAACTTCTCAGAGAATCTGCAGCAGATCCGGGAAATGATCACAGACTTGGGGCGAATGAAGCGCCGCCGGCAATTATTTCCGTTTTCCTCGGAGAGCAGCTTGAAGATGTGATCGATCAGCTTGTGAGCACAGGTGAGGCAACGCACAGTCTGAAAGGCGGGAAGCTGGAGACAAGTGTCCGTACGCTTCCTGATCTGACGAAGGATGCGACAGATCGTAACAGAACTTCTCCGTTTGCATTTACGGGAAATAAGTTTGAGTTCCGTATGGTAGGATCGAGAGATTCCATCGCATCTGCAAATATTGTACTTAATACGATTGTGGCAGAAGCTTTTGCAGAAGCATGTGATGTGATGGAGAACGCGGATGATATTCAGAAAGCGATCCATGACTTGATCAAAGAGTATGCGATTGAGAATCAGAAGATTATTTTCAACGGCGACGGATATTCACAGGCGTGGGTAGAGGAAGCACAGAGAAGAGGACTTCCGAATATCAAGTCTATGGTTGAGGCGATTCCGGCGCTTGTATCGGATAAGTCGGTAGAGCTTTTTGAAAAATTCGGAGTGTTCACACGCACAGAGCTTGAATCTCGTGCAGAGATCCGTTATGAGAATTATTCTAAAGCGCTGAATATCGAAGCTCGTACGATGATCGATATGGGAAGAAAGCAGTTTATTCCGGCGATTATCAAGTATACAAAGACATTGGCAGATACGGTGAATTCGGTGAAAGCAGCCGGTGTGGATGCGAGTGTACAGCTTGCGACTCTTGAAGAGATTACGGTGCTTCTTAAAGAGGCAAGCCGCGCGCAGGCAGAGCTTGAAAAAGTAACGGAAACAGCGGCTTGTATGGAGGATGGAGCGGATAAGGCCGCTTACTATTATGAGACGGTATGCCCTGCGATGGAAGATCTGCGCGCTCCGATCGATAAGCTGGAGATGATCGTAGATAAAGAGGCGTGGCCGATGCCGTCTTACGGAGATTTGATCTTTGAAGTATAATTAGAAAAACAGTTCTTACAGGCATTCATTCAGTAAAATGGAAACAGAGGCTTTTTGAGATGACTCCAAAAGTTTCTGTTTCTTTTTTTGTAATTGACATCTGAAAAATCTCGGGGCATACTTATTGCAGAAAGAGAGGCTGGAGACTGTATTTACAGGAAGTAAGGCAAAAGGCAATAATGCTGCATGAAAAAGACGGGAGGCTGTATTTATGATCGGAGGACGCTTACTCCATGGCGGAGATTACAATCCGGAACAGTGGCTTGCATATCCGGAGATATTGGAAGAAGATTTAGAACTGATGAAACAGGCAAATGTAAATTGCGTGACGCTCGGAGTGTTTTCGTGGGCGGAGTTAGAACCGGAAGAAGGCATTTATACGTTTGAATGGCTGGAAGAGATAATTGATAAGCTCAATGAGAGGGGAATACAAGTTGTTTTGGCAACTCCGTCAGGAGCAATGCCGCATTGGCTTACACAGAAGTATCCGGAAACGCTTCAGGTGCAGGCTGACGGCACGGTAAATCTGCCTGGAAAACGCCATAATTTCTGTTATTCTTCCCCGGTTATAAGGCGTAAAGTCAGTCAGATAGACCGAGAGCTTGCACGGCGTTTCGGGAAGAAAGAAAATGTGATCCTTTGGCATATTTCAAATGAGTTAGGGGGAAACTTCGGAGATTCTACGTGCCATTGTGAAAAATGTCAGGCAAAGTTTCGGGAGTGGCTGAAAGAGAAGTACAAAACGCTTGAGGAACTTAACGCAGCCTGGTGGACAGGCTTTTGGAGTCATAAATATACAGACTGGGAACAGATTCACAGTCCTTCCCCACAGGGGGAGTGTCTGACGACAGCGTTGACTTTGGACTGGCGTAGATTTTCTTCGGAGCAGATTACAGATTTTTGCAAAATGGAAGCCGATATATTGAAAGAATTCTCAGATCTTCCGACAACGACGAATCTGATGGGATTTTTCAAAGGAGTTGATTATAATGTTCTCAAAAACGCAGTAGACATTGTATCTTGGGATAATTATCCGTTCTGGCATGAACGGAAAGATGAAGTCCCAGAGGCAGTGTATACTGCCGCCGGACACGCGCTTATGCGAAGTTTGAAAAAAGAGCCGTTCCTTTTAATGGAAAGTACGCCGTCTTTAGTGAGCTGGCGCGTTCATAATCCGTTGAAAAGACCGGGGATGCATATGCTTTCTTCGATGCAGGCGATTGCTCATGGGGCAGATTCCGTTCAGTATTTTCAGTGGAGAAAAAGCAGAGGCGGCTATGAAAAATTTCATGGGGCAGTGGTAGACCATAAGAATAGCTCTGATACGAGAACGTTTCGGGAAGTGGCGGAAGTCGGGAAACGGCTGGAACATTTAAACGGGGAAATCGATCCTTTTTTTAATCAGGCGAAAGCGGCAATTATTTTTGACTGGGAAAACTGGTGGGCGGTAGAAGATACGAGCGGCCCGCGCCAGGATCTTGATTATGTAAAATGCGTGACAGATCATTACCGTGCGTTTTGGGAGCAGGGAGTTGAGGCTGATTTCGTGAGTATGGATGCTGATTTTTCGGGGTATCAGTTACTTGCAGCTCCGCTCAATTATATGTATAAAAAAGGATATGCTGAAAAGGTCAGATCATTTGTAAACGCAGGCGGAACTTATGTGACAACATATTTCAGCGGGATTGTAAATGAAACCGATCTCTGTTTTATAGGGGAGCATCCGCTGGAAGATGTGCTTGGAATTGTCTCTGAAGAACTGGACGCTCCGTCAGATGAGTTTGGAAATTGTTTTGAATATAAAGGAAAAGAATATCCGGCGCATACGATGTGCGATATCGTTCGTGCAAAGGATAAGACGGAAGTTTATTCTGTTTATCAAAAAGAATTCTATAAAGGCTGTCCGGTAGTGACTGAAAATGTATATGGAAAAGGCAGTGCATACTATCTTGCGGCACAGTCGGATCAGCAGTTTCTCAAAGCATTTTACAAAGATGTGTTTGGGAAGGCAGGTCTTTTGGAATCATCTTCGTCTGTCGGCAGCATCTCGGAACATCTTCCTTATGGTGTGACTGTTGCGAAGCGAGAAGATGAAACCGGAGAAAAAGGTCTTATCTTTGTGATGAATTTCAATGACAGACAGGTTCGGCTGGAAGGTATCGGAAAACAGATGGACGCAGAGAGCGGAGCAGTATATGAAAACGTGCTGCAAATGGAACCGTTTTCATGTACGATCTTGAAGTTGAAATAAAGAGGGCAGTACGAGTGTTATGAAACGGCAGGACAAGAGTCTTAAGACGAATAAAAGAAAAAGGCAGAGAAAGAAGGAATCAATATATGCAGTCAGCGGCAGATTTAAGAAGTTTATTGAACAGGATCGATCATCGCGGTTATCCTGCTTATAAAGATACGAAAGGAACATACCGATTTCCGGGATATGTGCTTTCTATAGATCATGTGCAGGGAGATCCGTTTGCGTCTCCGTCAAAAGTGAGCGTGCATGTAGAGGGGAAGACGGCGGCATTTCCAAGAGAACTTTACTGTGGGAAAGAGCAGCGAATCGCGCTTCAGGATGAACTGACGCGGCAGTTTGCAAAAAAGGCGGATCGGTTTGCTTTTCAGGCGAAAGGCTCTGGAAAAAGCGGGATGATTGCAGTGAGCCGCTGCGGGCAGGAAGTGCTGGAACGCACAGCTTGCAGGCTTGATCCGAACAGTGGAGATATTGTCTTGCGGATGGAGATCGGTTTTCCTGCAAATGGAAGAACAATCAATGCACGGGAACTTGAAAAGATCTTGTTTCAGTTTGTGCCGGAATGTGTGAAGGCTTCATTGTTTTATAAAAATGCAGATGCAGAGCGTCTTCGTGAAATTATAGATCTTGCGGAAGATCAACTGTATATAAGAGATCAGCTTCCGAAACTCGGACTTTGCGCTTTTGTGGCAAACGGAAGTATTCTTCCGAGGGAATCCGGCGTCTCTTCCAAGCCGATGCGCGGCGGGGTGAAGTTTCGGTCTCCGAAAGAGCAGGAAGTAACGATCAAGCTTCCGCATGCCGGAGTGATAAGCGGAATGGGGATCAAAAAAGGGATCACCCTTATCGTAGGCGGAGGATATCACGGGAAGTCTACGCTGTTAAAGGCGCTGGAAGCAGGCGTTTATCCGCATATTGCAGGCGACGGCCGGGAGTATGTGATCACTGATGATACGGCAGTAAAGATTCGAGCCGAGGATGGACGCAGTATTAAAAAGACGGATATTTCTATGTTTATTAATGATCTTCCGAATGGGAAGGATACGACCTCGTTCTGTACAGAAGACGCCAGTGGAAGTACGTCTCAGGCAGCAAATGTAATCGAAGGCATTGAAGCCGGAACGTCTTTGTTTTTAATCGATGAAGATACGAGCGCTACGAATTTTATGATACGGGATGAACTGATGCAAAGAGTCATTCATCGGGAGATGGAGCCGATCACGCCGTTTATCGAGCGGATCAGAGAACTGTATGAGGAGCAGGGGATTTCCACAGTGATCGTAGCCGGAAGTTCAGGCGCTTATTTCCATATTGCAGATACGATCATTCAGATGGATCGGTATGTGCCGAGAGATATTACGGAATATGCGAAAAAAGAAGCAGAGGCATTTCCGGCGATCAGTATTTTGCCAAAGACGGCGTCACAGCCTGATTTTAACAGGTGTCCGAGTGCGAATGCGGATCTGAAGGGGAACGACCGGATCAAGATGAAGACGATGGGAAAAGAAGCTGTTATGATCAATAAGGAAATGATCGATCTTCGGTATGTAGAACAGATTGCTGACAGTGAGCAGGTGACGGCTCTTGGATTTTGTGTGCGATACGCTCAAAAGCATCTTATGAACGGAAAGAAAAATCTGCGTCAGATTGTTGCTGAGATTGAAAAAGTTGTGGAAGAAGGGTCTCTGGATACATTGTGTGAAAGCAGATCGAGTATTGCGTGTATGGCGATGCCAAGAGCACAGGAAATCTTTGCCTGCTTTGACAGATATAGAAAACTGAAACTTTGACAAGTAGGATTTGGCAGAGAAAAGAATGGGAGAAATAAGATGATCTTAGAAAAAGGAAGACCGGAAAAGGAAGAAGGAAGATTAGAAAAGGAAATTCGGGTATATGATTTCCTTGACAGACTTGGAATTGAATATGAGCGGATCGACCATGAAGAGGCGATGACTATGGAGGCTTGTGAAGAGATTGATCGTGTGCTTGACGCACAGATCTGTAAGAATCTGTTTCTGTGTAATCGGCAGGAAACAGACTTTTATCTTCTTTTAATTCCGGCAGATAAGCCTTTTAAGACGAAATATCTGTCTGCACAGATCGGTTCGTCACGGCTGTCGTTTGCAAAGCCGGAGTATATGGAAAAATATCTGGATGTCACGCCGGGGTCTGTCAGTGTGCTCGGTCTTATGAACGACAGAGAAAAGAAAATACAGCTTTTGATCGATAAAGATGTGCTGGAGAGCGAGTATTTAGGATGTCATCCGTGTATGAACACGACAAGCATGAAATTTAAAATGTCAGATTTTACAGAGAAGATCCTCCCGGCGCTTGGACATGAGCCGAAGATGGTGGAGTTATAAGACGGCAGAGAAAGAAAACAACGAAGACGAAGCAGAAAGGAACAGGAGAATGAAATTTATACATTTATCAGATCTGCATATCGGAAAACATCTGTATCATTACAATATGAAGGAAGATCAGGAACATATTTTAGAGGAAGTGATCGGATATGTGGAGAAACTTCAGCCTGACGCGGTTGTGATCGCAGGAGATATTTACGATAAGTCTGTTCCGTCGGCAGAAGCAGTCACAGTGTTTGATAATTTTCTGACACGGCTTTCGTCTGTAAGTCCTTCGGTGGCGATTCTGATCATTGCAGGAAATCATGATTCGGCTCAAAGGCTTGATTATGCCAGCCGCCTTCTCGGAAGCCGCGGAATTTATATTGCCGGGAAAGCTCCGGAAACAGAGGAGGAATATTTGAAAAAAATCGTATTGAAAGACGAGCATGGTCCGGTGAATTTTTATCTTCTTCCTTTTTTGAAGCCGGGGTATGTAAGGCTGTTGTGCGGAAATGAGATGCCGGAAAATTATACTGAGGCTGTTCATGCAGTTTTGAAGCGAGAGGATATTGACTTTTCAGAGCGGAACGTACTTGTATCTCATCAGTTTTATACAGGAAACGGCGAGACTCCTGAAACGTGCGATTCAGAACTTTTAAGTGTCGGAGGGATTGATAATGTGGATATTTCCTCGATCGGACAGTTTGATTATGCGGCGCTCGGGCATTTGCACAAGGCGCAGAGAGTTGGAGCGGATCATATCCGATATTGCGGAACGCTTCTGAAATATTCTGTCAGCGAAGCGGACTTGGAAAAGTTTCTTCATCTTGTGACAATAGGGAAAAAAGGAGAGAAGATCAAAATAGAACAATTCCCTCTTCATCCCTTGCGGGATGTACAGAAAGTACGGGGGCAGCTTTCGGAAATCCTGAACCTGGCAGATCCGAAGAATCGGGATGATTATGTGAGCGTGACGCTTACAGACGATATCGACCCGTATAAACCGAAGGAACAGCTGGAAAAAGTGTACAGCCGTATTTTAGAAGTACGGATGGATAATGAACGGACGCGTAAAAAACTTGAGTTTAAGGATGAGGATATCCGAATCGAAAATCCATTGGAAACATTTTCGGACTTTTATGAAGAGATGCAGGGAAGAAGGCTGTCTTTAGAAGAGACGGAAATGATGACGCAGATTTTTGATGCGCTGAAAGGAGAGGAAAAATGAGACCGGTCAAACTTACGATGTCTGCGTTCGGTTCTTATTCCGGGGTGGAAACGATTGATTTTACGAAAGTTCAAGGAGGTTTGTTTCTCATTACCGGTGATACCGGAGCCGGAAAAACAACGATTTTCGATGCGGTGACATATGCCCTTTATGACAGGACAAGCGGTGGACGGCGCGATGGAAGTATGATGAGAAGCCAGTATGCGGATGATGAAACAGAAACATTTGTAGAATATACATTTGTTTATCGGGGAGATCAGTATACCATTCGAAGAAATCCGGAATATATGCGCGCCGGGAAGCGAAAAAACGCAGATGGAAAGATCCGTCTCGTAAAGGAGACGTCAAAAGTCAGTCTGCTTATGCCTGACGGGAGAGAATTTCGGGGAAAGAAACGTGAGATCGATCAGAAGATCGAGCAGATCATCGGATTAGATGCAGGACAGTTTACGCAGATCGCGATGATCGCGCAGGGGGATTTCCTGAGGCTTTTACATGCCGAATCAAAAGAGAGGAAGAAGATCTTTTCCAAGATTTTTCAGACGCAGATCTACAGGGATGTACAGGAAGAGTTAAAAGAACAGGGGAAAACGCTGTATATTAGTTTAAAAGAAAACGAAACCGATATTCGCAGAGAAATGGAACGGATCGATGCAGGACAGTCGGATGGACAAAAGATGTGGGAGGAACTGCTCTCACAGGAAATGCCTCCGGCTGAGTCTGTTTTAGGAGCGCTTGGGCAGATTTTAAAAGAAGAAAACGAAGGGTATGAAAAGCTGGAAGCAGAAGAAACAATGCTTCAAAAAGAATCAGAGCAGCTTCGTATTCTGATCGGGAAGAAGCAGGAGATTAATCGGATCTTTGAACTTCTGGAGCGGACAGAATCAGAATATAAAAAACTGCAGGAGCAAGGCCGGGAATATGAGATTTTAAAAGACCGCGCTTTACAAGGCGAGCGCTCGGAGCAGGCGAGAAGACTGGAAGTGCAGGCGCTTCGCACGAAGGAAGATGTGCGCCGGATCAAAGAAGAAATGATTGCGCTGAAAGAGTGGCTGGAAGTTCACGGAGAAGCGGAAAACAGACTGAAAGAAGAAGTTGAGCAGGCAGAGCGGGAAATGGAAGAGACTGAGCCCAAACTTAGAGAGCAGATTTTACGTTTGCGGGAGATTCTTCCGCGATATGCAAAAGTGCGGAAATTAAAGACGGAGTATGAAGAACAGATAGTTCGGATGACAAGGTGTATGGAACAGTGCAAAGCGGCATCTGAAGACTATGAAGAAAAGTACAGAGTCTTTTTTAGCGAACAGGCGGGAATTCTTGCGAAAGATCTTCGAGAAGGTCAGCCGTGTCCGGTGTGCGGTTCGGAGCATCATCCATGTAAAGCGGAAGTTTCCAAAGGCGGGGTTGATGAAAAGACAGTAGAAGAGGCAAAAAAGACCCGTGATGATGCCGAGCGGAATCGGGCGGAAGTTCAGGAAAAATATCAGGCAGTCCGTGCACAATTTGAAGCAGAAGAAAAAGCGCTTTTTGGAGAGAGGTATTCTGTGGAAGATGAAAAACAGGCGGAAAAACGGCTTGCAGAATATGAACGTCTGCTGGATCAAAAAAAGATGAGTCTGAAAAAACTTCAGGATGCTTACAGAAAAAGTGCAGAAGAGAACCGTCGTCAGGCAGGACGTCTGGAAAATCTGGCTGCGCAGAAAGCGGAATTAAAAGAGCGGTTTACACAGGAACAGGAAGCGTTTCGGCAGGAGATACGGCGGCAGCAGTTTGCAGATCAGGAGGAATACCGAGAGGCAAAAAAATGGATCGAAGGCTGGAGACAGATGAGCGATCAAGTAAAGACGTATGAAAGTCTGATCATTCAAAAGAAGAGCAGTGTCGAGACGTTGAAAGACCAGTTGAATGGAGAAAAGCGGCAGGAGACACAGGGAGATATCAGGAAAAAGGACGAAACAGACACACTTCTGAGAGAAAAGAATAAGCAGAGAATGGAGATCCATGGGAAAAACATTACCCACCAAAGTGCATATGACAACCTTAAAAAATATTTTGCGGCACAGAAGGAGCTTCGGAAAAAGTATGAGTTGGTCAGCAATTTAAGCAGGACTGCAAACGGAGGTTTAAGCGGCAGTGTGAAACTTGATTTTGAGACGTATGTTCAGAGAAAATATTTCCGTCAGATCATACAGGCAGCAAACCGAAGACTTGCGAAAATGACTTCGGGAGGTTTTATCTTACAGTGCAGGGAACTGAAAGATCTGAGCAGTCAGGGACAGGCGGGGCTGGGTTTAGACGTATATGATCTGGTGACAGATGCTGTCCGAGATGTAAAATCCTTGTCAGGCGGAGAATCATTTATGGCAGCGTTATCAATGGCGTTAGGACTTTCGGATATTATTCAGAATACAGCCGGAGCGGTCAGCTTAGAGACGATGTTCGTAGATGAAGGATTCGGTTCTCTGGATGATGTGTCGCGGGAGAGGGCGATCCGTATCCTGAAAGAACTTGCAGGTGAGAAAGGTCTTGTCGGTATCATATCACATGTCAATGAACTGAAAGAACAGATCGACTGGAAATTGACTGTAACAAAAAGCGGACATGGAAGTCATGCCCGCTGGATGATATAGAAGTTTTATAAAACTCTCTTTAAATATTGGACGCTGTACGCTGTCAGGACAAGCTGTCCGTTAAGTTCTTTTACGGAAGAGTCCTCGCCGTTTATGATTGTTTCATTTTCAAAGGAAAGGAGCGGTTCATATGTGCCGTTTAACTCCTGGTGTCCGGCTGTGAATTCACAGTCGGATGCATTGACGGCAACAAGGAATTGTTCCTTTTCTGTTTTGCGCTCAAAAATGAGCTGGTGATTTGTAATGACGATATTTCGGTAAGAGCCGCTGCACAGTGCGTCGCTTTCTTTTCGAACGGCAATCAGACGGCGGATCAGATCAGTCAGATCATTTGGCTTCGGAGCGTCAAAGCAAGGTCTCAAGGCGTAATCATTATCCGGTGATTTCGCTCCTTCTTCTCCCCATTCACTTCCGTAATAAATACAGGGAATACCAGGCATGCCGAACAGAAGTCCGTATGCAAGAGGAATATGCCGTTTATTGGTCAGTATGGTTGCAAGTCTTGTGACATCATGGTTATCTGCGAATGTCATAAGATGCTTTCCTCTGTAAATGCACCATTGTTCCGGTCCGTACTGGCGGTTTAACGAGTGAGCGATCTCGAACAGATTCATGCTGTTGAAACTGGAATATAATCCTTTGTAGCATTCGTAGTTTGTGCAGCTATGGAGCATTCCGTCATTGACGATCAGGTTGTAGTCTCCGAATAAAACTTCTCCCACAAGGGCGAATCCTGGTTTGAGGTCTTCGCAGAAAGAACGGAGACGGCGCATGAAATTGTGATCAAGAGAATAAGCCACATCAAGTCGAAGTCCGTCAATGCCGAAAGTTTCAATCCACATTTTCACGCAGTTAAGAAGATGATCTGTGACAGCAGGGTTTTGCAGGTTTAACTTTACAAGTTCGTAATGTCCTTCCCAGCCTTCATACCAAAAGCCGTCATTGTACGCGCTGTTGCCGTCAAAATTAATATAAAACCAGTCTTTATACGGGGAATCCCATTTCTTTTCAATGACGTCTTGAAATGCCCAAAATCCTCTGCCGACATGATTGAATACGCCGTCGAGCATGATTTTGATATTGTGTGAGTGCAGTGTTTCACATACTGTCTGAAAATCTTCGTTCGTTCCGAGTCTACAGTCAATCTTCATAAGATCTCTTGTATCATATCCGTGATTGTCTGATTCAAAAATCGGATTTAAAATAATTGATCCGATCCCGAGTTCTTCCAGATATTCTGCCCAGTCTGCGATTTTTAAAATACGATGTTCGGTCACACCGTCATTGTGCGTCGGCGCGCCGCAGAATCCGATCGGATAAATCTGATAAAAAGTTTCATTATAAGCCCACATAATTTCAGTCCTTTCATTTCCTGTGTTTTAGCCATAAGCGGGACTGTTTTGCAGTGTGAATGAAAAAATCTGCGAAACAGATGACCTGAGCGTTATGGCTGAATGGGTATGAATTTATAGGTAGATTGTAACATATTGAGGCGGAATTGACATTAAAAAGTGTAGAAGATATACTAATAAAAGCAGAAAAACAAAGATAAAAAGAATGGAAACGGTAAAAGCAATGAATTTGATGGAGCGGATCCCGAAGGATTTTTATAAATTATTTGCAAGTAAGTACACGGATTATTATATGATGTTTCTCACGGCAATCTATGAGGAGATGAGTTTGTCTTATTCTGTGCTCGGATTAACAGAAAAAGAATGCCGCGCGGTTATGAATGAAAAAATTGCGTCGGCTGCGCTTTTATGGGATGAGGAAAATTATGATGAGGAAGGTGTTTTTCTTACCCGTTCAAATATGGCGTCTGTATGTCTGAAACATTTTGAAGAGTGGGGATGGCTGAAACAGGATTATGATGAGACTTTGAATAGTTACGTCGTAACATTCCCCGAATATAGTCAGATGTATGTCGAATTGTTCAGCCGTCTGTTTGATGAAAATGAAGGGGAAGAGCGGGAAAGTGTGATGACGATATACAGTCATTTATATACTTACAGTTCTGATAAAGAAAAGAATCATGAGATATTAAAAAGCGCTCTTCGTGTTTCTAAAAAACTTGTACAGATGCTCGTAAATATGCAGGATGGTATGAGAAGCTATTTTGACGAGTTGTCCCGCCAAAAAGATTTTCGGGGAATACAGGACGTTCTTGTAAAGGAAATCAATAACAGCGACAGCCGAAAATACGCCATTTTGACGACGACAGACAGTTTTTATCGGTATAAAGAAGCCGTGAAAGAGCTGATTGATAAAAATTTGCAGGAAAATGATATAAGGCGACAGAAATTTTTGCAGGAGCTGGCAAAAGTCCGACTGGAGAAGAAAGAGGATCAAGAGGAGCCATTTGGAAAAATAAAGGAGCTTCGGCTGGAGCGATTAGCGGCTATGTGCGAGGAAGCGGCAGATACCCTGATACGGATCGAGAGGCAGTTTGATGCGATTGAGAGAAGATATAATAAGCTGATCGAACAGAAAACAATTTTTGCTTCCAGAGCCGCTGCGCGTATACGTTATGTTCTTCAAGAAGGAGCGGAAGAAGACCGCACGATCGTACTTGTTGATCTTTTGAATAAGAGCCGGAAGAAGGAAAAAATATTAACTGATCTGATGGAAAAGATCCGTCTGAGCAGACTTTACAAAGTGTTGAACGACGAAAGTCTGTATCGGCGTAAAGGCAGAGAGAAAGAAGTCTTTTCTCCGACTGCCGTTCTGCCGGAAGAACAACAGGAGAAAGATTTGGAATCGTTTGTTTTAAAACCCCTTTATACACAGAAAGAATTGCAGGAATTTAAAGAAAAAAACAGTGAAGGCAATGTATTTAAAGCAACGAGGAAGACTGTGCAGTCGGCGGAGGATTTGGAAAAACTGTTTTTTATATGGCAGGAAGCAACAGAAAATGCATTTGGCGGAGGAGAGATCACTGTCGGGGACGAGGAAGAAAATGAGCAGGGAATGCGTTTTTCTACATTGGAGATAAGGAAGGAATAAACCATGTTTGAGTATTTGGAAAGTGTGTCTGTTACTGAGGGAGAACAGATTAAGAAAACGATACAGTCATTGTTTCGTCAGACTTGTATTTTACAGGTGAAATATGATCCGGCGACATTGACGCCGCGGGATAATCCGCAATACGAGATTTGTGCAAGACACAGACATTTTATAGAAGATTATCTTTCCGTGCTTGGATGTGAACTTGTGCATGATGCACAGGAGCATGTTTTCCGTTTGACAGGTGACGGGGCAGCAGGAGAAAAACTGAACCTGACAGAAACGATTATCCTTCTGATCATAAAATTGATCTATAAAGACAAGATTATGGGCGAGGGGCTGAACGCGCCTGTTACGACACTGAAGGAAATGCGTGAATATGGAAAAAATACGAATCTGATCATAAGGAAATTGAAGGCGGCGGAGTGGAAAGAGTCGCTTTATCTGATGCGCCTTCATCAGATCATTGATGTGCCCGGAGCGGTGCGTGATGTGGAAGACGATACGCCGATCTATATTTACAGTACGATTAATCTGTATGTGACGGCGGGGGATATCAACGGATTGATCGAAGAATATAAAGAGGAGGCAGACGGATATGAAACAGCCGAAGAAAATTTTTACGAGAATGCTGATCAATAACTGGGGCGGCATCAGTCATAAAATATTGGAATTTCATGAATATGTCAATCTTTTCAGCGGAAAGAGCGGCTCTGGAAAATCAACGGTTATGGATGCGATACAGGTTGTGCTGTATGGAAGCGTGTCTGCTAACTTTTTAAACAAGGCGGCAGATGATTCAAAAAATAAGAGAAGTGTTTTGAGTTATCTTCGGGGAGCGCAAAAAGATGGAACAGTAAACAGAGGTTCCATTGATTTCTGTTCGCAGATTGTTTTGGAGATCGAAGATACGGTTACACATATCGTGACTTGTGTCGGGGCAGCTTTTGAAGTGGCAAAAGGGGATGCAGATCTGAAAAAATATACTTATTTCAGCCATTCAGGCAGGATCCCGGAAGATGAATATTTGAAAAATAATGTGCCTTACTCAATCGCACAGATTCGAAAACTTACGGAAGAAAGAAGCAGAAGCATTGATAACAGAGGGCGGGGCGAAGTGAATAAAGTCTATCCGTCAAAAGAAGCCTATCTTCATACGTTGTATGGCGAGATCTTCGGTCAGGTAGAACAGGGGCGTATGATCACTATGGAAAAAAGCGCTATCGCCCTTAAGATGACGAGCGGAACCGGACAGTTTATCAGAGATTATATGTTTCCGAAAACGAAAGAAGATACGGTGGCGACGATCAGCGAGCAGCTTGGCGCCTACAGGGAGATCAAAGAACGGGTGGAAGATCTGGAAAAGCGGATTGAAATGCTGGATCAGATCCAAAAGTATGACAGAGAATTAACGAATACGCGTGCGGAAAAAGTTCGGACAGAGACGATCTTAAAATGCATTGATATTGAAGAAAATACGATTCGTCTGAAAGGGCGGGAAAGTGATCTGGAGTCCGTTGAGAAAGAGGCGTCCGAGGCGGAAAAGAAGCAGGATCTTCTGCAGGAAGAACTGCAGAATGCGAGGGATGAAAGAGCGCGTGTACAGGCAGAATTAAACAGCAGCGATTATGGGAAAAAAGAGCAGGAACTGAAAGATTTAGAATACAGGATCCGCCTCCTGGCAGATAATTCCGCACAGTGGCGTCAGATCGTGAAAGGACTGAAGCGGTGGGGGGAAGAGGAAATGGTTACCGATTATGTAAGTAATCGGGCGCTGCATCTGATTCAGGACATCTGCGGCGGAGAAATTACGGAAATGGCGTGCAGGGAGCTGAGAACACACCTCAATTCGGCGCTTGATAATATTACGAACGAATTGTCGGAACTTCACCTTTCAATCCATGAAACAGAAAAAAATATTCGGGAAAAACAAGATGCCGTTGACGATCTCCAAAATGACAGAAAACCGTATCCGCCGGAATTAAAAAAGGCAAGACATGAACTGCAAAGTGCGTTGAGCGACCGATACGGAAGAAAGATCGAAGTTCATATTTTTGCAGATTTGTTCGATATTACGGACGAGAAATGGAAGAATGCGATTGAAGGACGGCTTGGCCGAATTAAAAAAAGTATGATTACAGAACCGGCATATGCCCTTGATGCGGCAAAAATATTCCGTCGTATGCAGCAGTTTGAAGAAGTGGATCTGATCAACAGCGCGGCGGTTCAAAATGATTCTCCGGAAGCGGATAAAAATTCATTATATGAGGCGGTGCATGCGGAAAAAGGATATGCGGACCGATGTTTGAAACGTTATCTCGGAAGGATACAAAAATGTGAAACGGTAGAAGAGTTAAGCGCGGTGAAAGACGGAGTCACACCGGATTGTTATTCGTACAGCGGATATATGTTCCGTCATCTGCGCAGACGGGATTATACGAAAAATGCATGTATTGGTACAAAGGTGTCAAAGGCAAAATTAAGAGAACTGCAGGAGGAAATCGTAGATCTTCAAAGTTCGCTGATCGCAGATCGACAGATGGAAGCGGCGCTGAAAGAAGCGCAGCAGTTTGAACGGTTCGGTCAAGAGCCGGAGCAGTTGATGCGCCTTGCAGGTGCGGCGGATGAACTGGAAGACCATTATCGCCGTCAGGATCGGCTCAGAGAAGAGATCGCAGAGTTGAAAAACGGAACTTTGGCTGCAGAACTTCAGGCTCAAAAAGAGAAACTTACAACTGAGATTAATGAAAAGGAACAGGCGGCGAGAATCCTGCAGAAAAAGCAAGTTGAGATCGGCGAGAAGAAGGGCAATATAGAAGGGAAAATCAGGGAATTGAAAGAGAAGCTTGCATTTTTGACAAGCGGATATGTTCCTGATGAAGAAATATTTGCCGAAGTGAGAAACGTTTTGGAAACGAAGAGCGAGTCTTCTTATAAAAGGGAAATGACGACGGCATCAGAACGTCTTTCTGAAAAAGAGACAAACATTCAGGAAGAGAGGATAAAATCAAGAAACGTGTTTAACAATACTTATCCGGCGTATGGATTTTCCGGGGTTGAACACAGCAATGAAGTTTACGATAAGGTTTTGGAAAGATGCAGAAAAGATTTTGAACCGAAATATAAAGAAGAGTTTGAAAAACAATACGAGCTTGTCTACCATTCTCTGCGCGATAATGTGATCGCAACGATACATGGAGAAATCAAGGCAGCATACAGACACCGCAGGCAGATCAACAAAATGCTGTCGCAGATCCGTTTTTCAGACAGTATTTATCAGATTGATATTTCTCCTGCGAAAAATGAAAACGGACAGTTTTACGAGATGTTAATGGCAGAAGAATTGGACAGTAAAGTGACGGATCACGGTGGATTTGAAGGTCAGATGAGCCTGATGGAAGATGAGTTTTTCCGAAAATATGAACAGAAGATCCAGCTTCTTACAGAGAAGTTTATGCCGTCAAGAGATGAAGACGGGGCGGGGCGCGAAAGGCACAGAAATGAGATGGAACGCTTTGCAGATTACAGGAATTATTTGGATTTTAACATGTACGAGCAGTCTGTTGATGAAAATGGATTCGAGAAGAAGAATTATGTAGACGATATGGCGGGAGTTGATTCCGGTGGAGAGGGACAGAACCCGAAATATGTAGCGCTTCTTGCCGGATTTGCAATGCTGTATATGCAGCAGAGCAATCGGGATTCTAAGATCAGGCTTGTTCTCCTTGATGAGGCATTTTCCAAAATGGATAAAGAACGAAGTGAGGTCTGTCTGAGATATGCAAGAGAGCTGGAACTTCAACTGATCGTATGTGTACCGGATGAAAGGCTTCAGTCTCTGATTCGAAATGTAGACAGCGTATACGGATTCCGCAGATTCAGAAATCAGGTTACGATGATGCATATAGATAAAGGCAATTATCTCGATATGATCGCAGGAAAAAATGGATCAGAAGAAATGTAGAAAGCGGTTTTAAATGACGGGATAAGGATCGGGAGATTATGGAAAGAAGACAAGACAATGCAGAATTGTCTGTAAACGGAAATCAGTTGGCGAGATGGATCATTAAAAAGGCGGCAGAAAGTGAAGCTTATCGTGCGGGAATGCTGACAGGTATGAAACATCCGAAACCGGACAGAGAAATGATCAAAGCGTCAGGAGGATTGCCGGAACTGATCAGACAGGCAGATGAGTTGGAACGAAACGGATATATTCAGACGGAAAAAAGCAATTTGGGCGCGGATATGAAAAAAATCCGGTATTCCCTCGATATCGTTCCGAAGCTCTGTGAAGAAGAGGGGATTGAAGATCCTCGAAAACAACAGCTTCGATATATTGAACAAATGAAACGATTGCGCGTTGATGTGAAGGACAGCTTTTTGGAAGAGTATTACGATGAAATTATAAAAAGGCTGGAAAAGGGAAAGGTCGTAAAGTCTCCTGATCTGGAAGATCTTGATTTTTTTCGCTGTTTGAATGCGATTGTGAATTTGAAAGAACCTTTATGGATGCGTGTGTTCAGCGCTGCGGTGCTTAATGATTCTAAGCGCTTTAAAAAAGATTATGAGAAAAAAGTAACAGGTGTATTGACCAGATCGCCTTTGTACGAAGAGGGAATGTCTGATGATGAAATATTAAGCATTCATGGAATCCTTAGTTATACGCAGGTGATGGAGTGGAAAGGCCCTCTTTTATATAAATTGCAGTTAAAGAGTAAACAAGAACACAGTGAAAATCAGGAAAGAAAAAAAGAAGTGGAAAATCAAGAACGATCTGAGACAGCACCGGAAGTGAAAGAGGGGGAAATGGCAGCACAGGAAACGAAAGTGCAGAGAATGTCAGAAGCAGAGAAGAGTTCGGAAAGACAAAGACCACAAGAAACAGATCAGAAAGCAGAAGCAGAGTGCGCGCCTGAAAGGGATCTTGTAATAGACACAGCTCAAAATCAATATGGGACGGTTATTAATTCTCAGACATTGGAACGAGCTCTCCCGATTTTGATGAATGGTGTCCGGCAGATTATTACGATTGAAAATAAAGCGAATTATGAAGAAATGAAATATAGAGATGATACGCTTTATCTGTTCTGTCATGGTTTTTATTCTCCGAAAGAACGGGTTTTCTTGAAAAGGTTAACGGAAGTGGCAGAAGAAGGGATACAATATTTTCATTGGGGAGATATGGATCTGGGTGGAATCCGCATTTTTCAGTTTAATAAGAAAAATATTTTCCCGAAATTGCAGCCGTATAAAATGGATCGGAAAACATTTTTGGAAGCAGTCGAAAAAGGAGCGGGCATCCCGTTGGAAGAAAAGAAAAGAGAAAAACTGGAAAAGCTTGATGCGGGAGAGCTGGAAGATCTTAAAGATTGTATTTTGGAAAAAGGAATGGAGATTGAGCAGGAGATCTTACTGGCAGGAAATTTTATAGATGAAATATAATGAAAACTACAAAAGAAAGTAAGTTTTCGAAAAGGAAATAAGATATGCAGGCGGGAACTGACGTTTTGGGAAAGAGTTTGGAAAAAAGAAGACGACAGGTTTTGCGAAAAAGCTTGACATGCGCGGGAACAAGGATTATACTATTACAGCATGACTAAAGGAGAAACAGTATACGCCATAGCCCCGGAGTGTGCTGATTTCACATATACAAGTAAATGTTATCTGATGATTTTATAGGAGGAACACCCATGAAAACTTATATGGCTAACCCTGACAAGATTGAAAGAAAATGGTATGTGGTTGACGCTGAGGGATGTACACTCGGACGTCTCGCATCTGAGGTTGCTAAAGTGCTCAGAGGAAAAAACAAACCGGAGTACACACCGCACAT
>OGRC01001141.1_pt1 | contig 18484 bp, 13 predicted proteins | sample 1553431 | NCBI WGS metagenome assembly OGRC01 (sample SAMEA2580064, study PRJEB22360) | human gut metagenome | biome: human gut; feature: human-associated habitat; material: faeces | place: Denmark | collected 2008/2010
CGGGATCTTCCCGCACAAGACCCTGCAGGAAGCCGAGAAGGCGCTCCTCCTGCTCTTTTTCCGGCATGTTGATAAAGTCAACCAGGATCAGACCGGAAATCCCGCGCAGGCGGATCTGGCGGGCGATTTCGCGCGCCGTGGCCGGGGTGTCGCCCGTGACGATCTTGACGTCTATCCCGGCGTTCAGGCAGCGCCGCACGGCGTCGGGCACATCCTCGCGCACCGGATCGGAGATAGCCGCCACACCCGAAAAATGCAGCTGCGACGCCGCTGCGGCACGCAGACAGTCGTCCTCGGCGGTTTCGGCCCACGCCACGGCGAGCGTACGCATCGCGCGGCCCTGAAACCCGGCCAGCTGCTCGGCGACCTGCGCATCCTTGCCGTCGGGGGCGCACATGGCGCGCACGATTTCGGGCGCACCCTTGACGCAGACGATCCGGCGGCCCGAAACGCCGCTTTCGATGATCGTCGCCATATATTTGCGTTCGGTCGAGAAGGTCAGCCGGTCGACGATCTTCGCCTCCGAGCGCAGGGGTTCGTAATCCTCGCCCTGCGAGCGCATCCACTCCAGCAGGGCGCCCTCGGTCGGGTTGCCTATAACGGCGCCCGAAGCGTCGAGGAAAGCCGTGGAGTTGGCCGCCACGATCTCGGCGAAATCATGCGCCGGAAGCGCATCGTAACGCACCAGTTCCTGCACGTGCATCCGGTTCTGGGTCAGCGTGCCGGTCTTGTCGGTGCAGATGACCGTCACGGCGCCCATCGTTTCGCAGGCGTGCATGCGCCGCACGAGGTTGTTGGTCTTGAGCATGCGCCGCATGGACATCGCCAGCGACAGCGTAATGCTCATCGGAAGTCCTTCGGGAACGGCCATCACGATGATGGCCACCGAGACCATGAAAATGTGCAGCACCTGCTGCGATATTTCGAGCCAGTCGCGCTCGAACAGCCCACCGACGAAGACCGCCTTGCCGAGCATGACGCAGAAAATAGCGACCGCAAGCGCAATGCCGGCCCGGCCGATGAGTTTCGAGAGGCGCGTCAGCTGGCGGTTGAGCGGCGTCTGCTCGTCGCTCTGGACGGTCGCCTGCTCGGTGACGCGGCCCGCTTCGGTCGCATCGCCCACGGCCGTAGCAACCAGAACGCCGTAACCGTCCGCCACGGTCGTACCGCGCAGTGCGACGTTCGAAGGATAGGTCGCTTCGGAATCGAAATGCGCCTCGTCGACGGTTTTGTCCACCTCCAGTTCGCCCGTGAGGGTCGATTCGTTGATGCGCAGCGACACGGCTTCGACCAGCTCGCCGTCCGCGGGCACGGTTTCGCCGCTTTCGATATAGACCACGTCGCCCACGACCACGTCGCGGCGGGGAATCTCGCGGATCGAGCCGTCGCGCATCACCTTGACCGGAATATCGTCGTTGACCTGATTCAGCCGGCGGAAACGCCGCATGGCGTCCCACTCGAACCAGAACCCGACGCAGGTCGCCAGAATAATGGCGCATATGATGCCGATCGACTCGGTGAAATCCTTGTGAACGAACCCGATGGCGAGCGACAGCACCGCGGCCAGCAGCAGAATGCGGATGATCGGGTCCTTGAACTTCTCGACGAAAAGCTTCCATGCCGAATCGTCTTTGGGCGGCGTGATGACGTTGTCGCCATGCGCCCGCCGGCTGTCTGCGGCCTCTTGCGAGGATAAACCTTTGGGATTGTAACGGATCATTGGTATGCAGTATTTAATTCAGGGAAAACTGCCGCGTCGAAGCGTCGAGCCGCACGGCGATGAACAACAAAATGGTAAACGCAATAAGCGACGAACCGCCGTAGCTCATGAACGGCAGCGGAATGCCCATCACGGGCATCAGGCCGATGGTCATGCCCACGTTCACCAGCACGTGGAACAACAGGATCGCGGCCACGCAGTAGCAGTAAATCCGGCCGAAAGGCTCCTGCTGCCGTTCGCCCATGCGCATCAGGCGCAGGATCAGCATGCAGAGCAGGGCCAGCACGACCATCGTCCCCAGAAAGCCCCACTCTTCGCCGACCGTACAGAAGATGAAGTCGGTATGCCGTTCGGGCACGAAGCCGTACTTGATCTGCGTGCCTTCGAGGAATCCCTTGCCCCAGAATCCGCCCGAACCGATGGCGATTTTCGACTGATTGACGTTGTAGTCCGTGCCGAGGGGATCGCTGATGATGCCCAGAAAACTCAGGATGCGGTCGCGCTGGTGCTGTTTGAGAATCGAATTGAAGATATAGTCGGTGGTGGGGAGGAAGATCATCGTGCAGAGAAAAAGCCCCACGGTAATCAGGGTGCTGCTCAGGTTCATGCGGAAGGCATAGACGAGCACGCCGACCAGCGACAGCAGCGTCACGGTCAGCAGGCAGGCGTGCAGGTCCATCACGCCGGGCGCGACGAGCGCCATCGTCATGCAGAGCAGGATGCTCGCCAGCGCCAGCGACGCCAGATAGATCAGACGCGAGCGCCACTCCCCGGTCATCATCGCTTCGGAGAGCGTGCAGACCAGAATGATCGACACGAGCAGCGTCATGGGCGAAAGCAGGAACGACACGATGAACAGCGCGGCGATCAGCAGCACCGGAATGCAGAGCCACTTGTTGAGTCCCTCGCGGTAAAGCACGAAGAGGAACGAGCCGAGCACGATGCCCGAACCGGTGTCGTTCTGCAGGATGATGATGAAAAGCGGGATGCAGATCACCACGCCCACCTTGAAGAGGTCGCCCGGACGGTTGATCGAGAAGGAGTAGGCGCTCATCACGCGGGCCAGCGCGAGAGCCGTGGCGATCTTCACGAATTCGACGGGCTGCAGGCGGAACGAACCGAATTCGAACCACGCCTTGGCGCCGTTCACCTCGCGGCCGAACAGCAGCGCGCCCAACAGCAACGCCAATCCCGCGAAATAGGCCGGATAGGCGAACATATGGTAGAACCGTTCGTCGAGCAGCAGCACCACGAGCGCCGTGGTCCACGCCACGCCGATCCACATCAGCTGCTTCATGTAGAAGTGCGAGAAGGAAAAGATATCGGCCGTGCCCTCGTCGTACGACGCCGAGGTGATCGACACCCACCCCGCCAGCACGATCAGCACGTACAGCAGGACCGTCCAGAGGTCCACTCCGTAAAAGATACTATGGCGGTTAGCGGTCATACGAAGGGTAATAGATGTTCATATTCTTGATATGCTCCAGCAGGGCCGGACGGCGGATCGTGTCGGTCAGGTAGTACTCCTCCAGCAGGCTGGCGATCGGCAGGGCCGCCGAAGCGCCGAAACCGCCGTTTTCGACATAGACCGAAATGGCGATCTTCGGATTGTCCTTGGGCGCGAACGAGAGGAAGGTCGAGTGGTCGCGGCCGCGGGGATTCTCGGCCGTACCGGTCTTGCCGCAGACGTCGAGTCCTTCCAGACGCGCCGCCGTGGAGGTGCCGCCGACGTTGACGCCCCGCCACATGCCGTCGACGATCGGTTCGAAGTGCTTGGGATCGACCTTGGTATAGTGGCGTTCGTAAAAACGGCGGTCGAGCGAATCCTGTCCCTCGATCTTCTTGACGATATGCGGAATGTAGTAGTAGCCCCGGTTGGCGACGATGGCCGCGAGATTGGCCAGCTGCAAGGGCGTACAGCCCAGCGCATCCTGACCGATGGCCAGCGAAATGACCGTCAGCGAATTCCACGAGCCCCTGTACTGGCGGTCGTAGTACGAGCGGTCGGGCACGGATCCGTTGCCCTCGTCGAGGAAGTCGGAGCCGAGTTTGCGGCCGAAACCGAAACTCTCGACATACTCTTTCCAGACGTCGTAACCGTCTTTCACGCTCTCGTATTTGCGGTTGTCGAGAATGTCGCGGAAGACATAGCAGAAATAGGCGTTGCACGAGGTCGCCACGGCGAAGCGCAGGTCCAGCGGCGAAGCGTGGGCGTGGCATTTCATGCGCCGGCGGCCGACCTGATAGCCTTCGTGGCAGACGTGCAGGTCCGAGGGCCTGAGCACGCCCTCCTGCAGCCCGATCAGGCCCTGCACGAGCTTGAAGGTCGATCCCGGCGGGTATTTGGCCTTCACGGCACGGCTGAAAAGCGGATGCCGCTTGTTGTAGATCATCTTCATGTAGTTGTTGCCGCGCTCCCGGCCGACCAGTTCGTCGGGATCGTACGTCGGCGAGGAGACCATCATCAGGATCTCGCCCGTCGAGGGTTCGATCGCCACGGCCGCCCCGACCTTGCCGCGCATCAGCTCCTCGCCCAGCAGCTGCAGGCGGGCGTCGATCGTGCTGACAAGGTAGCGCCCCGGTTCGGGCAGCGAGTCGTAAACGCCGTTCATATAGGAACCCTTGATCGCCCCGTGGGTGTCGATCTCCTGAATCTTCACGCCCTTCTTGCCTTTCAGCAGGGGTTCGTAAGCCGACTCCACGCCGCTCATACCCACGTAATCGCCGGACTTGTAGTCCGGGTGGCGCTTCAGGAAATCGGCGTTCACCTCGCCCACGAATCCCAGCAGGTTGCCGCCCACCTTGCGGGGATAACGGCGGACCGTACGGTAGACGGCATAGAATCCCCGGAAGTTGCATTCGTCGAAACGCAGCTTGTCTTCCTTGGAGATATAGCTCGTCACCACGCGGGGCGCACGGGGGCGCATCCGGGCATTGGCAAGCTCCTTTTCGAGCTTTTCGCGCGAAAGGCCCAGCACCTCGCACATGCGCAGGGTGTCGAAGCCCTTCTTGTCGATCTCGCTGTAGATCACCATCAGGTCATAGCACTCGCGGCTCTGGACCAGATACTCCCCGTTGCGGTCGAAGACTTCGCCGCGCGGCGGATACTGCACCACATGGCGCAGCACGTTGGCTTTGGCCAGTTCGTTGTAGCGCGAGTCGACAAGCTGGATATAGGCCAGACGGCCGCCGATCAGCAGGAAGACGAAGAGCACCACGCACTGCAGGGTGCGCATCCGGACGAATCCTTCGGAGTCTCTCATACGCGCACGGGAAGTTTTGCGGTGAAAATACGGGCGATAATCCAGATAAAGGCCACCGACACGGCGCCGCTGACGACGATACGCACCAATGTGCGCACGACGTGCATCCACGAAAGGGCCTCAAGCGAGAAGAATACGGCATGGTGCAGGAGCACCAGCACGATCAGGTAATTCAGGAATACGCGCCGTCCGAGCCGCCCGGCGCAGGGGACGCCGCCTTCGCGGAGATCGTCACGGGTATACAGCGTCCGCAGGAGCGCCGGACGCACGAAGGCGACAAGCAGCGTGGCAATGGTGTTCACGCCCGCGGCTCCCATGGCGAAATCCATCGTCACGCCCATGGCCAGTCCCGATGCGAGCAGCACCACGGGCGGCGTATCCAGCGGCAGCAGGGCGACGAACGCCACGTAGACGAGCGGATTGAGGTAGATGCTGATCGAGAGATTGTCGAACAGAAAGACCTGCAAAAGCACCGTCACGACGAAAAGCGAAATGTATGGAAGCGTTCTGTGCATTTAGTTCAGCCGGGTATGTTGTTCTACTTTTTCACTGTTCTGCAAATCGCGGATTTCGGTCAGGTCGCGGTTCTCGACCAGAATCACATCCGTCAGGCGCGACATTTCGGCCGCCAGCCGCACGCGCACCTTGAACGCCGTGCGGGTTTCGTTCAGCTCGGCGCTTTCGACCCAGCCGATCAGCACGTCGGCGGGGAAATACTGCGAAAAACCGGTCGTCACGACCTCCTGTCCGGGCTGCGGGTCGGCGTACTTCGACAGTTCGTCCAGCACCACGGTATGAGGGTCGGCGCCGTCCCAGTAGATCGAGCCGAAATAATCGGCGCCCACCAGCTTGCCGCTGGCGCGGAACGAAGTGTTGAGCACCGACATCGCAACCGAGTAGCGCTCCGTACAGTCGACCACATAGCCCGCCATCGAGCCGTCGGAGGCCAGCAGCGCCATCTCCTCGGCCACTCCGTCGCGGCGGCCGCGGTTGAGAACGACGAGATTCTGCGCACGGTTGACCGTATTCGAAATCACCGACGCGGTGATGACGCGGTATTTCGAGATTCCGACGTCCTGCATGTAGCTGTCCAGCCGCGCGGCGGTCTCGGCCTCCTCGTACACGGCCAGCCGCTCTTTCATCTCGGCCACGTGCGCGAGCAGGTCGCGGTTCTCGCGTCCGAGCGAAAAGTAATGCCGGATGCCCGCGAACACGCCGTGCACGCCGCCGACCACCTGATTCGAACGCGCCAGCAGCCGGGCCTGCGTGTAGTAGGTCGAGTGGGCGTAATAGCCGACGGCTATCGCTTCGAGCACGACGAACAGCACCATGACATAGATGCTTCGGATAAACTCTAAGAGCTTGCGCACGGTTTCTCGTTAATTTAAGATTGCGGACACTATGCCCGCAATCCGTATTCATTTATTCACCTCTCACCTCCGGTCCGGCCGGAGTGCGTTACAACTATTTCATTAAGAACGAGAAGCGGTTGATGTTCTTCAGCGCGATGCCCGTACCGCGCGCAATGGCGCGCAGGGGGTCTTCGGCGATGTGGAACGGAATGCCGGTTTTCTCGTTCAGGCGCCGGTCCAGCCCCTTGATCAGGGCGCCGCCGCCGGCCAGATAGATGCCGTTTTTCACGATGTCGGCGTACAGTTCGGGCGGCATCGATTCGAGCACCTTCATCAATGCGGCGTCGATCTTCGTGAGCGACTTTTCGAGCGCATAGGCGATCTCGCTGTAGCTGAGCGACACGGTCTGGGGCAGGGCCGTCAGCATGTTGGGACCCGTCACCACGAAGTCTTCGGGCTCCTCGTCCAGATCGGAGACGGCCGCACCGATCGAGCACTTGATGGCTTCGGCCGTACGTTCGCCGATACGGATATTGTGTTGCTGGCGCACGTAGCTCTGAATGTCGTTGGTGAAGACGTCGCCGGCGGTGTTGATCGACTCGGAGCAGACGATGCCGCCCAGCGAGATGCAGGCGATCTCCGACGTGCCGCCGCCGATGTCGATGACGAGCAAACGGCCGGCATCCCAGCCATACCAACGGCGGGCGGCCAGGAAGGTGAGTCGGGCCTCATCCACGCCGGACAGCACGGTGACCGGCTGGCCGATGGCCTCTTCGATCTTGCGTAGGATCTTGCCTCCGTTCGGCGCTTCGCGTAGTGCGGAAGTGGCCAGGACCAGCAGCTGGGTGATTTCGTATTCTTCGGCGAGTTTCATCGCCTTTTCAACCGCGCTAAGCAAGGCTTCGGTGCCCGCTTTTTGATGCTGCCGTCATCTTTGAGATACTGCATCAGGCGAATGGTGCTTTTGGTGCTGGCCTCGGGCTCGGGGCGCGCGCCCGGAGCCGCGTCGACGATGAGCATGTGGACGGTGTTCGAACCGATGTCAAGCACGCCAAGTCGGGTGGCGTGCGAATGCAATGTAACCATGGTTCACAGCTTAATAACTTAAGCGATTAACCTATTGCACGACATGCCTTGATAACCTTTGCAAATATGCCCACCCTCGGAAAGGAGGGTGGGCACCCAATAATCACAGTGCGGGAAACGATTGCATCGGCGTGAAAAATCGCGCTTCAGACATATGTTTCAGCCGAATATCTCAACCATGCACCTCAGCCACGCACTTTGGCTACGAAATCACCGAGTCGCTTCAATCCTTCGCGCAGGGCTTCGCGGGAAGCCGCGTACGACAGGCGCACGTGCGTATCCGCGGTGGCCTCGCCGAAATCGCGGCCAGGCGTCAACGCGATATGCGCCTCCTTCAACGCACGCTCGCAGAACGTCCACGCATCCAAACCGGTGCTGGAAATGTTGAAATACGCGTAGAACGCGCCGTTCGGTTCGACTTCCAGCGGCAGACCGATCTCGGCCAAACCGTCCACTACAATGCGGCGGCGCTCCAGCAGTTCCTGACGGCGTTCCTCGCACACGGCCAGCGTTTCCGGCGTGAAGCAGGCGAGCGCCGCATGCTGGGTCGGCGTGTGCGCGCACAGGAAGAAGTTGGTGGCGAGGTCGTCCATGGCTTCGAGCGCGTATTCGGGCACGACCATCCAGCCGAGCCTCCAGCCGGTCATGCCGAAGAACTTGGAGAAGCTGGAGCAGACGATGGCGTCCGGATCGCAGGCCAGCACGGATTTCACGTCGGATCCGTCCGGTTCGCGGTCGGCCAGGTCGAGGTAGGTTTCGTCGACGATGCGCCATGCGCCACGCTCACGGGCTAGGTCGCACACGGCTTTCAGGGTGTCGAAGGCGATGGTGGTGCCGGTCGGGTTGGACGGCGAAGTGATCATGACGGCCTTGGTGCGGTCCGTCCAGTATTCTTTGCACAGTTCCGGCGTCAGGTGGAATCGGGTGGCGGCGGACGTCGGCACGTCCACGACTTTGCCGCCGAACGCGCGTACCAGCTCGCGGTTGCACGGGTAGGACGGGTCTGCGATGAGCACTTCGTCGTCATCGTTGACCGTCAGCGCGGCGGACAGCAGCAGTGCCGTCGAACCGCCCGCGGTAATCGCGATGCGTTTCGGGTCGACGTCGACGTGGTGACGTTCCTTATAGAAATCGGAAATCGCCTGGCGCAGTTCCGGCAGGCCCATCGCCGCGGCCAGCGCGGTGACCGGCTACATCACAGACCCGGCTGAGGTTTCAGGCATAGGAAGGAGAGAGCACCAATGAACGCACATGGCTTTGTACATAAATACGGCGACAATGTGGATACGGATGTCATCATTCCCGCCCGGTACCTGACCACGTCGGTGCCGTCGGCGATCATCTCATCGGCCATGGCTCCGAACACCATGGCGCGGAACGGATTGGCAATCTGCGCGCGCTTCGACAACTGCGGCTGCGCGCCATTTTCAGCATTTCCCATATTTCGTTTTTACCACGTTCCCTGTAATGCTGCCTGCCGACACTCATTTCACGGAATCGTCCACGATTTCGCGGTAAAGCCGTTCCAACCGTTCGTCGCGCACCTTCTTACCGAGCTCGCATTCCCACACCACGATGACTTTCCAGCCGTCCGCTTCAAGTTCGGCGCGCTGCCTCGCGTCTCGTTCGTGATTGCGCAGCAGTTTCGCGGTCCAGAATTCGACGTTCGATTTGGGCACGCGTGTGGCTTTCGGACAGCCTTCGTGCATGTGCCAGAAGCAGCCGTTGACGAATATGATCGTACGGTATTTCGGTAGTACCACGTCCGGGTGGCCTGGGTATCGCTTGTCGTTTTTGCGGAATCGCAAGCCTTTGGCAAACAGAAAGCTACGTACCATCCGTTCGATGGATGTGTCTTTGCCGCGGATGTGGGACATGGTGTAGCTGCGCGTGCCCCGCTCGTATTTTTCGGGTTTGCCGGTTTTTCTAGGTTTGCCGGTTTTCTTGGGTTTGCCGGTTTTTCCGGGTTTGGCTGTCTGCCTGCGATGCTCTGCCGTCACGGCTTCCCATTATGGCAAAAGGGCCGATCAATCGTTTTCGCATAACGCGTGCCGCCGTCGCATGTGGCGTACGCTGGTCATTGCAACGTAGCAAACAGGCAGTTCAAAACAAGGAGATTTCATGGCACAGATCAATGTGGCGATTCTCGGCGCGGGCCGTATCGCGCAGAGCATGGCCGAAACGTTGGTGAAAATGGCGGCGGATGACCGGTACCGTGATCTGGTCGCACCGTACGCGGTGGCGGCCCGCGACGGCGAGCGCGCAGCGGCGTTCGCGGCGAAATATGGTTTTCCGGTGTCGTACGGATCGTATGAGGAGCTTGTCGCCGATCCGAACGTGAATCTTGTGTATATCGCCACTCCGCATAACTTCCATGCCGAGCAGGCGATTTTGTGCATGCGCGCCGGCAAGGGCGTGCTGGTGGAGAAGGCGTTCGGCGCGAACACGCAGCAGGCGCGTGAGATATTGGACGTTTCGGATGAGACCGGCATGCTGTGCACGGAGGCGATTTGGACGCGGTATATGCCGTCGCGTGGCATGATCGACGATATCATCGCGTCCGGCGTGATCGGCGAGGTGCAGGCGATCGACGCGAATCTGTGCTATCCGACCACGGCGAAGGCGCGTATCACCGATCCTGCGCTGGCTGGCGGCGCGCTGCTGGACGTCGGCGTGTATCCAATCAATTTCATCGACATGATCATGCATAATGCGCCGATCGCACGTGTTGAATCGTCGATGCAACCGTATGAAACCGGCGTGGACGCGCACAATTCGATGACGTTCTATTACCAGAATGGTGTGATGGCCACCGCGCAAAGCTCGATTCTGTGCCATTCGGACCGTATGGGCGCGGTGTGGGGCACGGAGGGGTATCTCACGTGCCAGAACATCAACAATGTCGAGGCGATTGACGTGTTCGACGGCTCGCATGCCGTCACCGCGCATTATGACGTTCCCGAACAGTTGACCGGCTACGAGTATGAGGTGGCATCGGCCGCACAGGCCATGCTGGACGGGCGTACCGAATGCGATGAGATGCCGCATTCCGACACGTTGCGCATCATGGAATGCATGGATTCGCTGCGTGCGGATTGGGGTCTTAAGTACCCGTTCGAAGCGTAGCGATGCGATCGATGACGTGGGCGTGACGCGCTCCGCCCACGTTATAATTGCCCCTTGCGGCGATTTGGAAACGCATGGAAGGAGCGTCATGGGATTGCTGAGGATGCTGAAGTACGTGCTGGGCACGGAAGATGAGACGCAGCAGCCCCGGCAAACGCAATCCTCTGCCAAGAATGCCAACAACGCCAAGTCTGCGCGGACCGGACAGACCAAGCAGACGGGACAGGTTGCGCGACGAGTCACGCAACCGCAACTGCAACCGCATGCCACGCCGCAACGTCAATCGCAACGCCGTCAATCGCAACGCCGTCAATCGCAGCAACACCAATCGCAACGGCCTGCAAAGCTCACCCCGCAACCGCTGTTGCCAGCCGACCGCATCGACAAGGCGCGTGGCATCATCGGCAATATCGAAAAGCACGAATTGAGCGACGAGCAGATCAGCGCGATCGCCGGCGCAGGTCACAACACCCTCGTGCTTGCGGGCGCGGGAACCGGCAAAACCACTACCATCGTCGGATATATCGCATGGCTGCTTGCCACAAAACGCGCCACCCCCGAAGAGATTCTCGTATTGTCGTTCACCAAGGCGTCCGCGGACGAAATGTCGCAACGCATCATGGCAAGCACCGGCAAAAGGATCCGCGCATGCACGTTCCACAGTCTCGGCCTGGAAATCTGCCGTGCGGCCACCATCGCCAACCGTCCCATCATCGACGGCCATGCGTCGAACGCCGTGGTACGAGACACGTTTGACCGGCTGCTCGCACAGAACATCCCCTACCGTCTGCTCGCATTCAAGCTCATGTCGAAGGAGCTGTTCGGCAAGTATGGCGCCGCCGCGAAACGTGAGGATTTCCAACTGCCGACGGATGATTACGCTTTCAACCAGTACAGGCAAAGCCTTGTCGAGAACGCGCAGACCATCATCCAGCACATGCGGCAGAACAATATCGGCATCGACGGCATGCGCGAGCTCAATGAGAGGCGCGGCGGCAAACATATCGGCCGTAATCGTGAGATGCTGCAGCTCGTCGGGCCGCTGTACAACGCGTATGTCGGCAATTTCCGCGCGACCCAGGGCATCGATTTTCCCGGCATGATCACCGACGCCATTCGCTGCGTAAGGCGCGGCGCATACCGCCACCCGTACAAATACGTGCTCATCGACGAATACCAAGACATGTCGCGGCCACGTTACGAGCTGATCCGCGCATTGCGTGAGCAGAGCGATTTCACGCTGTTCTGCGTGGGCGACGACTGGCAGTCGATCTACCGTTTCGCCGGCAGCGACATTCATCTGATTCTCGATTTCGCCGATATTTGGCGCGATTGGGGGCCGACACGCATGTTCCAGATCACGACGACGCGACGGTTCCGGCAGAGCCTCATCGATGCGAGCGGCGCGTTCGTCATGCAGGACAAAAGCCTGTACGCCAAGCAATTGCGCAATCCGAGCGACAAGAAGGATTATTCGCTGAAGGCGCTTGGCGGCGCAACGCAGGAGGAACGGTTCGATGCGATCGTCGAGCAGCTGCGCAAACTGCCGAAAGCCGCGTCGGTGCTGATGCTGGGACGCTACCGAAGCGACCTGAACCTGCTGTCACGCAACGACCGCGACGGGCTGTTCCAAATCGACGAGCATACCGGCGGCATCGTTTTTCCGGAAAAACCGGACATGGACATCAAATTCATGACCGCGCACGCTTCCAAGGGTCTGCAACGCGATTTCGTTTTTCTGCTGTGCTGTTCCGGCGGTTTGAAGGGTTTCCCAAGCGCGATTCCGGAAGAGCCGCTGCTCGGCCTGCTGCTGCCGGAAGTGGAACGCATGCCGCACGCGGAGGAACGCCGGCTGTTTTACGTGGCGATGACGCGTTGCAAAAAGAAGCTGTTTTTCGTGGTGGACCAGTCGCGTCCGTCGCGTTTCATGTACGAATTGCACGACAAGATCTGCCCGAACATCTTCCGCGGCGTGAAGCTGCCGGCGCAATGCCCGAATTGCGGTGAGGCATTGCGATTGCGGCACACCGGCTCCGACCCGTTCCGCGCGTTTTACGGGTGCACCGGTTTCCCCAACTGCCGATACACCAGGCCATGCAAGTGACACCATTGGGACTGATTTCCATCGCGTAAGTTGCTCCCCATTCGGGCCTGGCGCAATCTCCCCCGTTGTATCCTGGACCTGTTCATTAGTCAGGAGAAAGCAATGACGGCAACCGACCAGAATCCGCAACAGTCAGCGCAACCGACACCGCGCAAAACCATTAACGTCGTCGGCGCGGCTATCGTCAAAGACGGCAAGGTGCTGTGCGCGCAACGCGGAGAAGGCCGATCACTGGCTGGTTTCTGGGAGTTTCCGGGCGGCAAGATCGAACCGCATGAAACGGCGCGTCAGGCATTGCATCGCGAAATCGAAGAAGAGTTGCTGTGCGAGGTCGAAGTTGCCAACGAAGTGTGCACGTCTTCTTACGATTACGATTTCGGCACCGTCGTGCTCACGTCGTTCGTGTGCCATTTGATAAGCGGCGCACCCCATCTGACCGAGCATCATGAGATTCGTTGGGTGACGCCCGCCGAAATGCCCACTTTGGACTGGGCGCCCGCCGACCGAGAAGCGGTGCGATTGATCTCCGTCATGGATTTTCCAGCTTTTTCGACGGACGAGCACGGAAGCGACGACTGACGATGCGCAATATGGACGACCATGACCATTCCTCCCTTGTTGAGGCGCTGCTATCCGGTTTCGTCAACAAAAAGGACAATGTCGACGCACAGTACGAGCCGACGTTGATCGCCAACCATGACGGTCGGACCATGGAATACGCCATCAAGGACGAACTGCAACGCAGTCAGGATTTCGACATGTCCATCGCGTTCGTCAGCCAGGGCGCGTTGCAGGTGCTTAAGCAGTATTTCCTTGATTTCGCCGACAACAATGACCATCAGGCCGGTCGAATCATCACGTCGACGTTCAATTATTTCAACTCTCCCAAAGCATTCAGGGAACTGCTGAAACTTCAGCGGGAAACCGGCATTCAAGTGCAAGTTTGGCAGCCGGAGCGGTCCAGCCGAAACGATGACGATGCCACAGCTGCCTACCCTTATCATCCCAAAGGCTATGTTTTCCATCATACGCAAGGCGACGAGCCGCTGTATTCCACGTATGTTGGCAGTTCGAATCTCACCATCAACGCGCTGAATTCCAATCGCGAGTGGAATCTCAAAGTCGCCACTACCGATACCAGCGGTCTTGCCGAACAGCTTAGCGAGGAAATCGAATCGCAAATCAGCGAATCGAAGCCGCTCACCGACGCTTGGCTGAAACTGTACGAGGAAGACTTCAAAAAGTACGCGCCGCAACGGCCGAATCGCAAGCCGATCGAAAAAACAAGCCAATCGCAAACCATTCAGCCGAACGCCATGCAGGTGGAAGCGCTGATGAATCTCGCACAGCTACGCAAGCAGGGCGAAAGCCGTGCGATCATCGTTTCCGCTACCGGCACCGGCAAAACGTATCTGTCAGCGTTCGACGTGCGGCAGGTCAAACCGAATCGCATGCTGTACATCGCGCAACAGGAGCAGATCCTCAAGAAAGCTGAAGAATCGTTCCAAAAAGTGCTTGGATGCCCGAAAAGCGAACTCGGCCTGTTTTCGGGTAGCAGCAAGGAATCGGATCGCAAATACGTGTTCGCCACCGTGCAGACGATGTCGCGTCCGGAAACGCTTGCACAATTCGACGCAGACGAGTTCGATTACATTCTCGTCGACGAAGTGCATCATGCGGCCGCCGAATCGTATAAACGCGTCATCGACCATTTCCAGCCGAATTTCATGCTCGGCATGACCGCAACGCCGGAACGTACGGACGGTGCGAACATCTTCGAATTATTCGGCAACAACGTGGCCTACGAAATCCGCCTGCAGAAGGCGCTTGAAGAGGACATGCTCTGCCCGTTCCACTATTACGGGGTGCACGAATACATTCAGGACGCGCCCGACGAGAAGATCGACGGCAAAGACGTCAAGGTCGAGTCAATGACCGACCAGGAACGTAACGAGCTAAGCCGTTGGCTTGAAGAACTCGCCGACCCGAACCGCGTGCGCTACATCATCGACAAGATACAGATCTACAGCGAGGCCGGAACACCCGTGCAAGGTCTGGTGTTCTGCAGCCGATGCGAGGAAGCGAAACGACTGTCCGACCTGTTCAACCAGCAGATGAACCAGCAGGCGGAACGGCCATACCGCACGAAAGCCATCACCGGCGAAAATTCGCAGATGGAACGCGACACTGCCGTGGCACAGTTGGAGAACGGCGAATTGGACTATATTTTCACCGTCGACCTGTTCAATGAAGGCGTGGATATTCCACACGTCAATCAGATCGTGATGCTGCGTCAGACGAAATCAAGCATCATCTTCACGCAACAGCTCGGCCGCGGCTTACGTAAGGCAAACGGCAAGGATTGCGTGGTCGTCATCGATTTCATCGGAAACTACGCGAACAACTATCTGATTCCGATCGCCCTGTATGGCAATACCGGCGATCGCGATGTGGCACGCAAGAATCTGCAACGCGAAACCATTGGTATCTCTTCCATCAGCTTCGACAAAATCTCTCGCGAGCGCGTGCTTGCATCGTTGGATACCGCCGATTTGTCGAACATGAAACTGTTGAGCCAGCAATATCAGCAGATGCGTTACGAATTGGGACGCATCCCGATGCTGATGGATTTCGCGCGACGCGATGTTTCGCTTGTGTTCACTATGGCTTCGAAGAATGACGATTATCTGTCGTTTGTACGTTCCCGCGAGAAGAGTTTGTCGCGCGGCAAGAATGCGGCCGCTTCGTATCTTGAGCAGCTTGAGCCAACTTCGGATGCGCAGAATGGTGTGCTGAAAATGTTGACGGCCACGCAACTGCGTGGTTTGCGCCCACATGAATTACTGATTTTGGCGGCATTGTGCGGTATGGATTGGCAGCGGATCGATCCGGATTGTTCCGAGGATGCGCTGACTGCGCTTCGTGAGGTCGCTTCACAGCATGCGATCACGATCGTCGATTTGCAGACGTTGTTGACTGCGCTGTTCCCCGATGCGGACAGTAACGAGTTGCAATGCCGTTCCGCGTTCGCCACGTTGGATTATTCCTATTTCATCGCCGCGAACAGCAAACGTTTCGGGCAGACTCCTTTGGTGCGCCTCTGCGATGATGGGGCTTATCGGTTGACCGACGAGTTCCGCTCGATGCTTGAACAGACCACTTTCCGCACGTTCTTCACGGATACCGTCGAAGCCGGTCTGTTCAACGCGTTGGCGTTGGCGGAATCGTCCCGCAAGCATCATATCCGCCAGAATCATGGGTTCCTGTATGGAGAAAAGTACAGTGTGTTCGATGTGATGCGACTGTGTGGTTGGCCTGCGGAACAGGTGCCGCAGAATGTCGGCGGATACAAATTGGACACTGAAAGCGGCTCGCTTCCGATTTTCATTAAATATGAGGCGAGCCAGTATGGCGACCGGTTCCTTAATCCCGGCGAGATCGAATGGTTCAGCAAGAACAATCGCTCGCTTAAATCAAACGAATTCCGGTGGCTGCTGGACGGAACGGAACGTACTCCGGAATGGCAGAATCGCCATTTTGTGCCGATTTTCATCCGTCGCAAAGCCGAAGAACAGGAGAAATCCTATTACTTCGTCGGCAGCGCAGTCGCATTGGACGACGTACGCGCGTCGGTGAACCCCGGCGAGGATGGCAGCGAGTCAAAGGTCGTCATCTCCACACTCAAGCTCATCAAGCCAGTCGACCCGGAACTCTACCGCCACCTCACCGGCAAGTCCGCGCTGTAAGTTCACGCTTGGCCGTCGAGCAACAAATCAGAAATGGTATAGCCAACAGCTTTAGCTCGTTGAAGTATAAAGGAATTGACCGTTTCATATTCATGATCATCCAAAGCTCGCGCAATTTCCTCCATCTCTGTTTCAGAGAAATATGCTGATGACTTAATCAAAGCATCGAAACGATGATCCTCGTTCACTTCATAAAGTGTTTTGTCTTTTTTTGAATTATTCGTCGAGCGCGGAAGATACATACAATTACCTAGATTTCCTCCAAGCAAATGCTTTTTATTCCCATCCTCCGCTGCCTGAATTCTTTTTTTGGCGATAATATGCTCAAGCTCCAAAGATTCGCCAAAAGAAACATCCTTTGATAGATAGGTCAAATTCGCATGAATGGTCATCAACGCTTTGGTCTCGCTATTAAAGTTGACGCCAGGCGTTGAATCATCAAGCCACTGATCGAATGCTTTTTTAAATTGCTCTTTCCCGATTGGCTGCATATAGTTTCGACTCTTATTGGGATAGTATTCCAACAGTCGTTGATCACCATGAGAAGACCATGCCGAAATCAGCGAATCATAAATATAGTAGCTTCTGATATTACGCAAAGACTGTTTATATTCGTTGGAATCAGGATCTAGATTCCATAATGCCGCAAAATACGAAAGTACTTTAAAGGTGGAAGATAATCCTAATTCATATCCATTAGATTTCTGAGCATAATATCGTTTCAAATACTTTTCAAAGATGTCATTTAAATTAATGCAAATTCGATCCACTCTTTTTAAAATATCTTCAACACTATTCCGGATTTGATCAATCTTCGCATTCAGTGTGTCCAACTTACGGTTATCGACATCCACAGCTATTCCAAGCACGCCAAAACCATATTCTTGAGCACTTGTCTCCGACTGAGGAATCAATGCCTCCAACCGCTTCATCATAAATAGCCCAAGAGCAGAGCCAAATTCAGAAAGAGAAATCGTTCGACTCCGTGTTAGCTCATCTTCCGAATAACCGTCAAGGTCAAACTCCGCATTTTGAGCCATCCGGCTATAGTAGGTTTTCACATTATCAAGCATCTCGTCCTGTAACGGTGAGATGCCACCGTCTAAAAGAGCTATCTGCGTATCAATCCATGCAGCATTCCAAATTTCATATTTCTTTAGAGGAATACCACCTCTATTTAGATTTGCGAAAACTTCTGCGATCCTGTCTCGCTCTCCTGTATATTTAATCGCCAATATACTCAGGCCATCGAGATCAACATATTCTTTTATTCGCTGCTGCACTTCATCGACAACCTTTAACGCTTCGAGAACATTACAACTGCTACCGTTACCCGAGTGTGCAACGCCCCACTCAAGTTGTTCCGCTTTCTCCATGCGAATTAAATCAGAAAAATCAGCCACCGACAGCTCTTCGCCCAATAAGGAACTCGCACGGTTACGTTTATCCTCAAAATATTCCTTATTCAAAGGTTTCCAATACAAGAGCGGATCATTCTGATAGCTCCGGATGGTAGACAAACGCTGTTGACCGTCAATCAGAATCAGCTTCGACTCTGTATCTTGACTTTCTGGATAAACCAATAGAGTTCCAAAAGGAAGCCCTTCATGCAGCGTTTCAATAAACTCGTTTTTCTTCTTTGCCGTCCAGACAAAACCTCTCTGAAATGTAGGAATCTTCACTCGATCCAAATCAGAAACTTTTAAAGTCATCATTTCATAATGCGCGACCATAGCTACTCCATTCACCTTTTATCTATGATCCCACGAAACCAAGTATTTCCATTAGATCAACACACAGAACGAAAAGCAACCCCTTCCGAAAAAGAGTCGGAACAGACCTTGAGCGATCATCATCCCCACATACGAGCCACTACGCGACCACGCTACATTCGACAATTTTGCGATTACCCATGGAATCCTCACCTGGGCTAATGGTTCTATCGACATAGGAACCAATAACCCCGTATAGCCTCTGTTTCGAACACAACAGCGCAAATCAAGTCCACCTAACACGTAACCCGGTGCACTACCAGACGCGGCAAACCGGTCGATCCGGAACTCTACCGCCACCTCACCGGCAAGTCC
>OGRC01001143.1_pt1 | contig 18443 bp, 14 predicted proteins | sample 1553431 | NCBI WGS metagenome assembly OGRC01 (sample SAMEA2580064, study PRJEB22360) | human gut metagenome | biome: human gut; feature: human-associated habitat; material: faeces | place: Denmark | collected 2008/2010
TACTGCGCCAGTGCCACCGCCATGTTCCATGTGCCGGTGGAAAAGCACGGGCAGAACGCCCATCTCAGGCAGAAAGGCAAAATCGCCGAACTCGCCCTCGGATACGGAGGATCGGTGGGCGCTCTCAAGTCGATGGGCGCTTTGGAGATGGGTCTTGCCGAGGAGGAACTGCAGCCCCTGGTGGACGCCTGGCGCACCTCCAATCCGAACATCGTGCAGCTTTGGTGGGATGTGGACAATGCGGTGAAAACCACCGTCCGCCAGCGGCTGGACACGGAAACGCACGGTATCCGGTTCCGCTACCGCAGCGGGATGCTGTTCATCATTCTGCCTTCCGGCCGCCAGCTTTGCTATGTGAAGCCGAAGATGGGGACAAACAAATTCGGCGGCGACTCTGTTACCTATGAGGGTGTTGGCAGCACAAAGAAGTGGGAGCGCATCGAATCCTACGGCCCGAAATTCACGGAGAATGTCGTTCAGGCGATTTCAAGAGACATCCTCATGTATGCCATGCGGACGCTGTCCCACTGTTTTATCGTCGGCCATGTCCACGATGAGCTGATCATCGAGTGCAGTGTGGACGTATCCCTGGACGCCATCTGCGATCAGATGGGAAGGACGCCGCCGTGGATAGAGGGGCTGAATCTCCGGGCAGACGGCTATGAAACCATGTTTTACAAGAAAGACTGAAAAAGGCGGTGCCTATCGTGATGATAAGCACCGCCCACTTTTATTTCTGAGACAGTTTTCGTTCCCTTGAGCGTCTTTGCGCTGCCGCATTCGCACACTTCGGACAACAATATTCTTTATTTGTAGCCGTGGCATTCACAAGAAAATACACATCCCTTTTGCAGGTTGGATTTTTGCATCTCTTGTAGATCTCCACACCAGGTTTCATATAAAAAATGGAAAAATATAATGCTTGAATAAGATTGTCCAGTTTCCATGTGGGCTTCAAATCAAACGAGGAATAGCGTGGATGAATGCCTGCTATATTGTAGTTGATTTCCTCGCTTAAAACAATGTTGGCAATCTTTAATAACGCCGTTTTCATCTCATCAGAAAAATTGTCTGGCTGTTTTCCGTTCAAGTAGCGGATTTTCTTGTACTCAATAGTGCTAAAGACTCCCACCTCTTTTTGGTAATGGAAAAAGAAATCAATGATTGTACGCAATTCCTTACTTACGTCGGGCAAACCCGTGTACATTGCAAACAGATTCTTAAACCATTGCAATTCTCCTGCCCCTGTCGAACTCCTAACTTGGTTGAAATACCCGATATCAACCTGATAAGAAGGTGGAAACAGCGTATCCTCCACAGAAAATTTATTTGTATCAAACACCTCCTGATTTCTTTGCATATCAGGAAACTGTGAGTAGTTATGAACGAGATTCGTAAATTCGTGAACACAGGTACTGTACTCGCCCGTAGATAAATGCATGGTAATTGGCTCCGCATATAAGAGATATGCGGTGCCAATCAGAATATTTGTGTAGTTTTTCTTTGCTGCAATAGAGTTCATTAGCGTAACCGTGGCTTTTATCCGGTTCACAAATTCCATTAGGGTATCGGCTTCTACTGCTTCATATTCAGTTTCGCTCACTGGATACAAAAACCCGTAATCCGTAAAAAACGCAATATGAGCATCAATATCACCGTCTGGGATAGCTAAGAGCTTTCCAAGGATGTTTTCTGAAAGAATTCCGCCTGCAGTGCCGGAAAGATTTAACCCCTTTTGTGGTGCATATGAAAAATGGATAGGTTGGTTATGCTGCGCAATCAGCTTTAATGTGGTTCTCGGCGGTTGGTCGGGAGCCACATTTTCAATATCTTTCTCAAATTTACATGTATAGCTGTCATATTCAAACAGGCTATTCATAAAAAGTTCAGAAATTTTTTTAGCCATTTCTTATCACATTCCTTCCAAACTGTCTCTCCAAAATCATCTATAACATTACGCGACCCATTACTCCATGCTGCTATAGAGCATCGTTATTGTCGCTTCCCTTCAAATTATAACACAAAAATAATGGTAAAACAAGAATTTAGCCTTTACTTCTATGTGTCAGGTCACATCGATTTTTATGGAAATTACATTATTATTTCTTTTGCTGTAATATATAGGCAACGAGGAAAACCTCGTAGCCATCAAGGTGTTCATCCACTGATCAAGGATGATTCCAGAACATTTTGAGGGGCAACTAAACACTACAGCCGACCACTGGAATGGTTGGCCAGGACTGAAATGAGGATTCATTTTCAGATGGCCAGCTATGCCTATTTTGCAGTGGGTCCTCATTTCGACTTTCGGGTCGAAGGAGGGCCCACATTATGGACAAACAGAGTAAAAAACAGGACAAGCAGTATCAGATCCCGATGGTGGTATCCGATGAGGTCATCCGCGATTTTGGCATCAAGCAGGAGGATGTCACCTGGCGCCGCATCGGAAACCGCAAGTGCCGGGTAGTGATGGTGGACGCAACCGAGGAAGAGTACAAGGCGTATATGGCGCCGATTTGGGCAGAAATCAAGCGCGAGGACCGGGATGGCCGCTGTATGGTCAAGGGCAAAAACGGCAAGTTGATCCGCTGCCCAGAGAGTAACCATTGCGAGGAATGCAAGCACTTCTCAGAGACCAGCCGTGAGCGGAATAAGCCTGCCTCCCTCTCCGTACTGATGGATGAGGGAGCGGAGCCGGCCGCAGAAGGGTCGTTTGAGGAAGATGTTATCTACGAAACGATTCTGGAAGATCTCATAACCATGCTCGGCGAAATAAAACCGAAGTATGCCCAAATTTTCCGTCTGCTCTACGATGGAGCCACCCAGCAGGAGATGGCGGACGAGCTGGGCATCAAGCAGCGCACGGTGTCGGATGACATCAAGAAAATTCGCAGCCTGGTGCAACCGCTGGTAAAGGACATTTTCAATAAGTAATCTATAGTAAAAAAACGAGACTCTACCCGCTTAATTGTGAGTAGAGTCTTGTTTTTATTTATATTGTTGGTGCAGGAACAGCTCCCCGTGACAGGACTTTTTCAATGCTTTCGGCCAACTCTTTCTTTTGCTGTTCCGGCATCCCTATGTAGTTGTACATTAAAAACCGGGTATCAATGACAATCCCTTGGATTCTTTCATAGTTTTTCATATTTGTCCGCCAATCACCGATCGCTTCACCTATATTGCCGATTGGTGAGGTCAGCCTAAAAAGGTTATCTGCCATATTGTACGGCATTACAAACGCATTGAAAAGTTTGTCGTTGGGAACACTTCGAGTGCGTTCTATATACTCCCCGTAGGTAATCTGCTTGTTAATATCGGCTCCGTTCGGAAGATGGTCAGCATCACCAGTCCATCCATATCGATAGCACTTGGCATCCAAAACATAATACTTATCCCTAAAAATCATAATAGAATCTGGATAGAGCGGAGTTTTTACCTTGTTTGCGCCGTAATCCAACAACCATCTCGTTCTTGGGAAATACGAAGCCTTGTCCTCAATGCCAAACGCTTTGTCGATCATTCGTTCCCAAATACGATCAAAATAATCTGTACCAAAGAAGTATTGCTTGTCCGAACTCTTTTCATCCATATATTCAAGCATATTTTTCATTGCCCGGAACAGCTCCTGCTCATTGTCATTATGCGATGCCGCCAACTTTTTTGTAAGGATATAAATGGATTCCTTTATTGTTGGGTGCGGGCCAGGCTGTTCTGGCTTAAACGGAACATAGAGCCATCCAAGTTTATCAAAAGCCTCATAAACACAAAATTTGTGTATTTGCGTAATCTGCTTATCTGCGTTTGGCGTAACAGAGCGTACTGTCATATTAGTAAAAACAAGAGAGCCGTTCTTCTGAACTAAAGCTCGTTGTTCTCGAACTGTTCTGGGCCACGATGTATTTCCCTTAGTGCTTGTCTTGTATTCAGGATCACTTTCAATGTAATATCTGCCAGTACGCAAAAAAGACGTTATTACTTTTAAATAAGCATGGATTGGAAAATCGACAGTCTGCGGCGCTTCAAATTTCCGTGCTTCAATAACTTTATCTTCTTTCATGAAGACAGAAAGAACTCCGAATAGATTCTGCACATCAATTCTCAAATCAACATCGTTCTCAGGCAATTGATATCCTATCGGGAAATATATGATAGCGTCATCAGTGTCCGCTTTCACGCCAACAAAACTGTCCCCATCATCACCAGAAATAACCTTACACCTATCACGCAGATTTTTCTCCAAATCCATGAACCATCACCACCTTTATCCCGCATCGTCTACATTACGATGGAAAAAATGTATCTCGAACAGTCTGCTTGAAAATATCAAATCGACTCCTGCCATATGAAAAAACAAAATGCCGGATGATATCTTCCAAGTTGTCAAATCGAGTGGTGTCGAACAGATCCTGCGGGTTGAATTTAAAAGCATCATCCCACAAGTACTTAATAACTTTCTCTGGGAATTTACGAATTCTTTTAAGGGCTTCACGAATTTCATACAGCCGGGTCTTTTGTTCAGGAGTGAGATCTCCATCCCGTTCAGCCCTCAACAGAGCATTATATTCACTGCGAAGATTATTATCCGTCGAATTGGCATTTTCATCATATTTCAAATCATTTTCATGTACGAAATATACACCCAGACGTTTGTCTTCAGCAGATGCCATTTTGGCTTTATTGCCCACCACAATCTTGTTAATTGTTGTACAGAACATCTTCCAGGTTACATCCGTATCAAGAATCACCGCATCGGCCAGAGAGGAGCGTACATTCTCGAAAGTGTTTTCGATTAGCCGCATATTCCATCTACGTTGGAACGCAGTGTCCAATGTGAAAACATTTTGGTCTGATGTGTTCATGGTTCCGATTACAGACAAATTCGAGGGAATGCGCACTTTATGGCTGCCATCACCGTAAATGACTGTTGCCATATACCGATTAGTAATACCGTACTCACTTGTTCCTGTGGGATACACGACATCCTGCTCCCTCTTTGGTTCAACGGCTCTGTCGAGTAGTTGGAATACTTCACCGAAAATTGCTGGCGCATTCCCACGATTTATTTCCTCAATGATAAGGATATATTCCTGTGTTGGATTCCTGTAAGCATCCCGAAGAATCGTTGTAAAAGGCCCAGGCGTAAACTTGTATGTGACAAGTCCCTCTTCATCAACATCCGGCAGAATCTGTCCTACGAAATCCGAATATGTATAATCAGGATGGAATACGAGTCGCTCGACATGACTTTCTGCTCTGCAATATTCGTGTTCAATAGTCCAGCTCTTTCCGGAACCTGGAACGCCATACAGAAGAATATTAGTGCCACTACTGATACGAGACTCTTCTAAATCGTCAAGGCTGATGCCTTCTGTATCGGCCTCCAAATCATCCAATCCTATGACTTTTGTAGCATACAAGCGCAAAAGAGTATCAACACGCTTTTGATAATCCTCAAGTTTTTCGCTATTCGGTGTTGCAACGGTAACTTTACCATTAGAATACTGAAGGTAAGGATTCATACCCTCGGAAAGCATAGATTTCAAGATGCGAAGTGGTCCTTTGGCTTCTTTATCTCCGTTCACATCTACCGCATCCGCTGTTTCCAACAGTTTACGGTATATGCTGTTTTGATTGAAAATCACATCCCGATTTCCATCCGTCAACTTAAACACTGCGCCTTCAGAAAGCGCAGTCAGCAGATAGATAAGCGTTTTCTCGCACTCAGGATCCGTAGGAACATTAAATCCTGTCCAAGCTAAGAGAACTCTGCAATAAGCATTCTCGTTACCTCTAATCACACTGTGTATGATGTCAATATTGATAGAGTACATCAACTTCTTAGGAAAACGGACACCACCAGTCCTTTCTGCACTGGCCGCCTTTGTTGTGTCAACAAAGCTAACCTTCGCAAGTTTCCAAATCAACTCAAAAGCAACCATGAGCGCTTCCATCTGGGACTTGAAAAGTTGGTTCTGATTAAAGCCCGCTATTAAATCGTCTGGAGATATTTGTTCTTCATCGCAAATATCCGCCAGATAGTCAATAATCCACTGCTCAAGCTGCTCAGTCATAACCGTCTCATCGCCGTTCTGTGTTGAATAAATCAACTCTGACGGATGATCCGAACACTCCCACAGCAAGATAGCCAAGGCAAGTGTGCTTTTCACATGGGGTAGGGACGATTTAATTCCCAGCTTCAAATCCATCTCATCATAAACAAGTATGTTATCGGGCCTATTCATTCTTTCCATCCTCCTCGATATCATTCAGTATCACACTGGCTATTGCTTCAGCCAATAATGGCGGCACGGCATTACCGACTTGCTTCATCTGCGATCCCTTATTTCCTGTAAATTTAAAACTATCAGGAAATGATTGTATTCTCGCAGCTTCTCGGACAGTAATAGCTCGATTAAGAAACGGGTGAGTAAATTTACCGGAGGACGGAGTATCAAATCTTGTGGTGATGGTAACCGATATCTCGTCCTTCCTCATACGAGTCCATGTACCGCTATAGATCGACTTAGTTAGATGTTCCTTTGGTAAAACTTCCCTTCCTGCATTAGGCGGAATCATTGCCAATCTTTCTAACGCCAATTTAGAATGCTTGGTAGCCACATGATTGTACAGCACATTGCTTCCATTGCGAAGTTTTTTTTGATACTCACTTTGTGGCTCAAAGCGATATTCCTGTTCTTCACTGCCTTCCCCAGAATTTAAATAGGCAAGATCACTGATTGCATCCCAAATAGTTACTGTTGCATTATGGGGCTTTGGCAAAGCAGGTGCGTCTCCATTCCGTTTACCGATAATGACCGCCCTCCGCCTGTTTTGTGGAACACCATAATCTGATGCATTGAGGACACCCATTTTCAATTGATAGCCCATAGAATTAAAAAGTTCTTCAATTTCCTTACGGAAATATCCCCCTTCTGCAGTCAGCAGATTTGGCACATTTTCCATTACAAAGTATCGAGGTTTTACAAGTCCGACTACTCTCACGTAATATTTAAAGAGAAAATTTCTCTCATCATGAATTGTTTTTCGTTGTCCTTTTTGTGAAAAGCCTTGACAAGGAGGACCTCCAATAACGACATCCACCTTTCCCTCATAGCTGCCAAAGGTTTTTTCGAGATCCAGGGCGGTAATGTCACCGACAATCATTTTTGTACCTTTGTGATTCATCTCATATGCTGCAGCAATAGAAGGATCATATTCATTTGCCAGTATTACATCAAATCCGCATTTTTCAAAACCAAGGGACAATCCGCCGACCCCGGCAAACAAATCAATCACCTTTGGTCTCATCCTCGTGCCTCCTGAATCCTATCCTGAGCTATCTTAAAATACCCCTCGTCTAACTCGATACCTATAAAATTTCGATCCGTCCGTTTGGAGACCACTCCGGTTGTACCACTTCCCATAAAAGGATCAAGTACAGTGTCATTGGGATTCGACAAAATCTCAACAAAATGCTGAATGAGACTTTCTGGTTTTTGGGTAGGATGCTTGCCAAACCTACGTTCTCCGTTGGGCGTTACAGATGTTTCGATAAAATCGTGAAACATCGCACCACCATTATTAAATGTTCCTGTTTTCTTTTTATATGTAAAATAAATCCATGCTTCTGTCGAATTTACAAAATGAAGGTTCATATTCCTCGGCATTGGATTCGTTTTATGCCAGATTCCTGTGGTTTTATAGTAAAATCCGTGTTTTTCTGCCAACTGTATTACAGTTTCGACTTTGATGATGGCCATGAAAACTATCATGGTTCCACCTTTTTTTATTACTCTTGCAGAGGCCTTGAAAAATTCATCCATAGACTTTGACCATTCATCAAATTCCATGTCGTCCCATCCGGCAGATCCGAAAAAATTATCGCGCATTTTCTTGAGATTTGTATCTCTTTTCTTCATGAAATTGCCAAGATTGTATGGTGGATCAGTAACGATCAAATCGATAGATTCCGCATCAATTTGTTTCATGGCAGCAATGCAATCCTGATTATATAATGTTATTTCAGCCATATTAACAGCCCTTTCCTTTGCAGAATTTTACCTCATGGCGCTCTTCCCACTTTTTACCCATGCGTCCAGTTCGGAGCGTTTGAACTTCCATAAGCGCCCAATTTGATGCGCAGGGAGGTCTGTCTTTTGCTTAATCCACTTCCGTAAAGTTACTGGCTTGATGTTCAAGTATTCAGCTGCTTCTTCAAGGCTGATATAGTTGTCATCCATTCTCTCGCTCATAGCGTTCACCTCTCAAGCTACCAAAAGACATAGTAATACAGATAAAATTATAGCAGATCCCTTGCTGTTTTTCAAGCCCCTTTTTGAGTATCTTTTAATATTTACTGATATTAAGTGATATTTAAGCTGGCAGATTCTCACGCTCTCTACATCTTAACGATAGCCCTACTCTGTAACGATAGCTTTTCTATCGTTACAGAGTACCACTGAAGAGGGCGATTCACCCTGGCAAGGATGCCGTTCTGCCTATGCTGCCACAGTGCCGGAAAATAAAAAACCGCCCAGAAACGGCGGATTTACGGCATTTTTGAGGGTATGGAATTGTATCAATCTCGGCGTGGTTTTGTCACAAATCTTCGTATCCGGTGTAGGTATCATAAGCTTTACCATCATATCTCGGATATGCTTCGGCGTTCTAAATGCTCCCAAACGCCCGGCTGAATTTAATTTTCCAAGCATATACTCATACAGATCGCCCTGCATGTCTAAATCTTTAATATCATTTTCAAACAAATCTTCTAAACCGGTAACAACTTTCTGTAATGCCAACGGTTCATTTATCTTAAACGTTGCATGTTTTAAATATCTTGAAAAAGCTGAATTTTCATTTGAATTCAGATTGATCAAAAAAATAAATACCCTATCAACAAAATGCTTGTGAAGCGCACGAGCTTCCATTCCTTTAAAGTTTCTCCATCGAAGAGCCTGTTCTTCTCTTGATTCTCCGAAAATATGACTCTGTTTTTCTCCTGAAAGCAATTCCGCCATTTCAATATCTGCTTCTCTTTCATCGATTTGCTTTGCAAATATCAGATACGTCAACTGTTCTATTACTTCTGTCGGCTGAGAAACTCCTCCCGCAATCACATCCAACCATATCTGTTCTATTTTATTTTTCACTACCGACGGTAACATAGATACCTCCCTATCCGAAGAACTTAGACCAATATCCCTGCACAAAGATAAATAACACGATCAGCGGAAGGATATATGACACATAGATCCGTGACCATTTCGGGAATTTAATTCCCTCTCCTGCATTGGCTTCCTTACGGAAATTCTTCCATCCCCAGCCGTAGCGGCTTGTACAAAATACCAAATATACAAGGCTTCCAAGCGGAAGGAGATTATTGCTGACGATAAAGTCTTCCAAATCAAGGATTGTACTTCCTGCACCGAGGGGCTGGAATCCGCTAAGCAGATTAAATCCAAATACACACGGAAGAGAAAGTAAAATGATCGCGACCAGATTCACCGCCACCGCTTTTCCTCTTGAACATCCCGTCAGATCCATTGCAAATGAAATGATATTTTCAAACACCGCAATGATCGTCGATGCCGCCGCAAACAACATGCAGAGGAAAAAGATGCTTCCCCAAATTCTGCCGCCTGCCATAGCGTTAAATATATTCGGTAATGTAATAAAAATAAGATTCGGACCGCTGTCCGGATTTACCCCAAAAGCAAAACATGCCGGGAAAATAATAAATCCCGAAAGAAGCGCCACACATGTATCAAGAATCGTTACGCAGACTGCTTCTCCTGTCAGACTTCTGGAACGATCTATGTAACTTCCAAAAATTGCAATGGCTCCGATTCCGAGACTCAACGTAAAGAACGATTGTCCCATCGCCGCAAACACAACTTCCATCAATCCCGCTTCTTTTACTTTTGCAAAATCAGGAACAAGATAAAATGCCAGTCCTTCTCCGGCTCCTGAAAGTGTAACAGAGCGCACCGCAAGAACGATCATAAGCGCAAGAAGCATCAGCATCATAACTTTTGTAATTTTCTCCACGCCTTTCTGAAGTCCGATACGACAGATAGCAAAACAAAGCGATACAACAATAATCATGCAGACAGTCATAATTCCCGGCTGACCCATCAGCGTACCAAATTCCTTTTCGATCCCTGCTGAATCCAGGCCTTTAAAACCTCCTGCCGCCATTTTAACAAGATACAGAAGCAGCCATCCTCCGATCGTTGTATAAAACATCATAAGCAGATAGTTTCCTGCCATGCCGAACCATTTATACCAATGCCATTTTGTACCGAGCGGCTCTAATCTGTCAAAAGATAATGCCACACTGCTTTTAGAAGCTCGTCCCACCGAAAACTCCATTACCATGATCGGCAGACCGAGTATCAACAGGAACAGCAGGTAGATCAATACAAACGCCGCACCTCCATACTGCCCTGTAATGTAAGGAAATCTCCATACATTTCCAAGACCGATCGCGCATCCCGCTGAAATCAGAATAAATCCAAGACGGGAGCCGAATTTTTCTCGCTTCATAAAATTCCCTCTCTTCCCTTTCATAAGTCGCTTTTCATATGCCGCTTTTTATGAAGCGCCTCCTATGCATGATTTTTCATGTGCCGCTCTTCACAAAGCCTTTCTCATATGTCACTCCTTATGTATCCGTTTTAATGTTGTACAGCATTATAACTGCACAACTATTAATGTACCATATATGCACACTTGTTTTCTACTATTATTTACAAATTATTCTGTATTTTTATACCCCGCCTATTTTTATAACAGTTCCTCCATACCACAGTTGCAAAATCCGGGTACAAACTTATTTACAAACAAAACTCTTACATATGACTTTTAGCCGTAAGCGAAGATTTAGCTGCGATAACAGTGAAAAAGACAGCACCCCTGCAAATCTACTGCAAATCTGCTCATTTATTTTCCCGCGCATCCTCATAAAACGCATCAAGAGAACTTACAACCATTTGAAATGTAAGCCGGGCCGCATATTCAGGCGGCATCGTTTCTCCCTTTTCAAGCCATGTTCTAATAAAACCAAGGCATCCGTTAAAACAAAATGAATAAAAATATTTCATTTCCGCAAACTTTTCAGGAAAGCGTTCTGCCAACAGATCGCGGCTGTTTTCTTCTAAAAACTTCTCAATCCGTCTGATAAATGTAATATCTCCGTATGGACCAAGAAGGGCACAGCCGATTTCTCTGTTATCACTTAACACACGAAACAGATCTTCTATGAACAAATAAGTCGTATCTTTCTCAATCTTGATCGGATGCTCCATAATCGCCCGTTCTATTTCCTCGATCATATCATCTTCAATCTCTTTTAGCAGAGACGGAATATCCGAATAATGTAAATAAAACGTCGAACGGTTAATATCAACTTCATCTACCAGTTCTTTTACTGTAATCTGTCCAATACTTTTTTTCTTCATAAGACGGGCAAGTCCTGTCCGAAGCTGATTTTTTGTTTTCCTCACCCTGCGGTCTGTCTTTCTTTCCATATCACTTTCTCCTCGCATAATATCGCTTTACATACATCAACATATTCTTCAGCATTGTCGTTTATCCGACAATTCAAGCTTTTATTAATGGTTGTAAATCAGTTTCTACCTTAATATAATACTCTTTGTCAAGAAAATCAACATTATATCTATTAATATACGAGGAGTTTTGATATTATGAAGAAATCATTCCATATTTTTCAGCGTGATCTCTCACGGCTTTTGCACAACAAAGCGGCAGTTCTTGTTCTGATCGGCGTGTGCCTGCTGCCTTCTCTGTATGCATGGTTCAATATTGCAGCCAACCTGGATCCCTATGGCAACACAGCCGGGATCAAAGTCGCAGTTGCCTGCCTTGACAAAAAAGCATCTGCGGAAAATCTTTCGGTCGATGCAGGAAAAGAAATTGTCAAAAATCTGAAAGAAAACAAAAAACTCGGATGGACGTTTACTTCAGAAAAAGAAGCTGTCAACGGAGTAAAATCCGGAAAATATTATGCTGCTATCATTATTCCCGAAGATTTCAGCAGCTCTCTGCTCAGCATTTTATCCGGCGACTTACAGACGCCGCAGCTTGATTATTACATAAATGAAAAAGCAAACGCTATCGCCCCTAAAATCACAAGCACAGGAGCAACCACGATTCAGGCGCAGATTAACAGCACCTTTTCTTCTGTTGCTTCCGAATCTATTTCCGGCATATTAAAGCAGTCTGCATCAGACCTGTCTGCCACACTTGGATCTGTCAATTCCGATATCACGAAAACACTTGATAAAACCGAGGAAAATATCGCCTCCTACGAACAATTTCTAGAAAACTTTAGTACAAATGCGCAAAAATCCGGCAGTCTGATCGAGCAGGCAAAATCCGCCTCCACTTCCTTAAAATCAGCCGCCCAATCAGGATCCGCCGCTTTAAACAAATCATCCCTCATCCTTTCCGGCACCCGAGACGCCGCAGGAAATTTCTCTTCTGCTCTTTCCTCTTCCCTGACACAAGGAGAAATTCTGCTTGGACAGGCACACAGCGCCGCATCAACGGGACTTACCGATCTTGAAAGCGCCGCACGTTCTGTCAACGGATCGATCGGAAACGCGCTTAATTTTGCAGACTCCACTGCCACATTAAACGGAACGATCCTAAACGAACTGAATCAATTAGCTGCCCTTATTCCAGGCTCTCATCTAGATTCCGCTATTGCCGACCTTCAGACTCAAAATGCCGATAATCAGGAAATGATCCGTGCCTTGAGCGCAGGCAATACCGGAATTCAAAACGCCATCAACACAACCGCTTCCACCCGTGAACAACTGTCTGAGGTCACATCCGCTAATATCGATAACCTTCACGCGCTTCGTGCTGCTTTGGATGAAAACATTTTGCCGCAGCTAAATCAGACATTAGATACGTTCTCCTCTTTGACCGGAGAAATGAGCGGTCTGCTGACAACCCTTCCGTCCTCTTCCGATCAGGTAAACGTCCTGCTGGATCAAATGAATACCGGACTTTCAAATACAGTAACTGCTCTTGAAGGTACAAAGACCGCACTTGCAAATGTTCAGGATCACCTTAGTTCCATCCGCTCAGACTTAAATGCACTTTCAGGTTCTGACATATATGAAGCGCTTCTTTCATTAGAAAAAGTCGATGAACAATCGATCTCTGCCTTCATGTCTTCTCCTGTAAAAATAGAAACAGAAAGTTTCTATAAAGTAGCAAACTATGGATCGGCAATGACGCCTTTTTACACAAATCTTGCGATTTGGGTCGGCGGTATCGTTCTTATTGCGATTTTTAAATTAGAAGTAGATAAAGACAGTTCTATGCTCCGTTACTCTTCTTCCTCCCTCTATTTCGGACGCTGGCTGTTATATATTACTGTAGGAACGGTTCAAGGATTCATCGTCTGCGTCGGAGACGTTTTCCTAAAAGGCATTGAATGTGCACATCCCGTTGCTCTTGTCTTCACCGGAGTGATCTGCTCGTTTGTATATGTCAATATCATTTACGCACTTTCAATCTCCTTTAAACATATTGGGAAAGCATTGTGCGTCCTCCTTGTCATCCTGCAGATCCCCGGATCGTCAGGCACATATCCGGTAGAGATGACTCCGGCATTTTTCCAAAACGTCCATCCGCTTCTTCCGTTTACTTACGGAGTATCTGCAATGCGGGAATGTATTGCCGGAATGTATGGGAACACATATGTTCACAATCTGCTGCTCCTTCTCCTTTTCGTTCCTGTCTCCTTACTGATCGGACTTGGAATAAGACCTCTGCTTTCAGGTCTAAATCGACTTTTCGATATAAAACTTGCAGAAACCGACCTAATGCTTGGAGAGACACCCGACAGAAGCATCGGACGCAGCGTACAGCTTTCCCTCTTACTGAAAGCCTCTTTATCACAAGAAGAACTTCAGATACAAACTGCTGAAAAAGCACAGCGTTTTGAAAAAAATTATCACCGGATGATCCGATTTGGTTTTTTTGCTATTTTGACCATTCCGCTCATTTTCCTGATCCTTATGTTCAGCCTTGAATCCAGGATAGTATTCCTCATTCTTTGGATCTTATCGATCATTTTGATCGCCGCATGGCTGATCACGGTAGAATATATTCACAATGAACTGATCACACAGCAGGAACTGTCCGGCATGTCCTTTGAAGAAATGTTAAAATTATTCAGAAAAATTGAGGAGAACTGACTATGAAAAACATCATACGCATTGTACGAAACGATATTCATAATATCCGAAAAAATGTAATTGCCCTGATCGTCATCTTCGGTATCACCGTTGTCCCTTCTCTTTATGCGTGGTTTAATATCGCTGCAAGCTGGGACCCATATAAAAATACCGGAAACTTGAAAGTAGCCGTTGCAAGCCTTGATAAAGGATACAACGGAGAACTTCTTCCGGTTCAGATCAATCTCGGTAATGACGTTCTTTCTTCCCTTCGGGAAAATACGCAGCTTCACTGGGTATTTACAGATGCCAAAGATGCGTCGAACGGCGTCAGATCCGGCAAATATTATGCGTCCGTCGTCATTTCCGAAACGTTCAGCAAAGACATGATGAGCCTGTTTTCTTCTAAAGCAACGAATCCGACAATTACTTATTATATTAACGAAAAAGAAAATGCCATCGCTCCGAAAGTAACAGAAAAAGGAGCGGATGCAATCCGTCAGGAAATCAACAGTACGTTTACGGAAACGATCTCGAAAGCAGCTCTCGATGCATTCCGATTTGTCTCTGATGTTTCCGCAGAAAAAGGAGACGCATCACTTGCAGAAAACTTATCCGCCTCACTGTCTGATATCTCCTCTGACCTGAATTCTGCTGCCGGAACCGTACAGGCATTCTCTGACATGACAGACGCTGCATCCTTAATGCTTGATACGACTTCTTCGATTCTGTCTCAAACCGGAAACGGAACAAAGACAAGCCTCAGCGCACTGACAGATGCAGAAAACGGAATCACTTCCCTTTCTTCTGCTTTATCCGGAACAACCAGCGCAATCAGTCAGGCGTTATCTGACGGAGAAAGCTATTACTCATCCGTCTCTTCCACAGTCGGGACAGCTCTTGACTCTTACAGCTCCAATGCAGAAACAGCAGCAGCTTCCCTTACAGCAGTTTCAAACCGGATACAAACTGTCATCAATGGATATACGTCCCTTGCGGATTCATTAACTGCCATAAAAAATACAAATCCAAATCTCAGTCCTGTGATCGATCCGATCCTGACACAAATTTCTACTGCAATCGAACATCAGACAGATTTAAAAAATGAACTGGATAACGCCGGAACAAAAATTACCGGAGCTGTCCAAAACGCAACCACTATAAAAACAAAGATCGACGGGCTCATTACCCAGAGCCTGACTTCCGCCGCCGAGGTGAAAACCAGCTATGAGACATCTGTTAAGAGCGAACTGGAAAATTTGGCAGACAGCTTAAACAACACCGGATCTTCTGTATCTGCTCTTTTAACAAAATTAAATGAAAGCGCTTCCGGTCTGACTGATATTACAGACAACGCTTCTGATGACCTTGCTTCTATCCATACTGCACTTTCAGATTCCGCAGCCTTACTGAACAATGTATCCGAACAGCTATCATCTGCATCCGAGGCGCTCCTGAATCCAAACCGCGACGGACTTACCGCTCTGACTGATTTACTGGCGCAAAACCCGGAGACAATCGCAGCCTTTCTCGCATCTCCGGTCAGTCTTTCAGAACATCCTGTCTATCCGATTGAAAACTATGGATCGGCAATGACTCCTTTCTATTCCACGCTCGCCATGTGGGTTGGGGGAGTTGTACTTGCCGCCATGCTGAAAGTCAATGTCTCAGGCAAAGCTCTGACAGGAGTTGTAAATCCGAAACCTCATGAAACTTACATCGGCAGAAATCTTCTTTTTATAGGGATCGGACTTTTGCAAAGCAGTCTGATCTGCCTGGGAGATCTGCTTTACTTAAACATCCAGTGTCAACATCCGGTTTACTTCCTTTTTGCCGGTTGGTTTACAAGCATCGTATATGTAAGCATCATTTATGCACTGACCGTTTCATTCGGAGACATTGGAAAAGCTGTCTGCGTCATCCTGCTTGTCATGCAGGTAGCCGGAAGCGGCGGAACGTTCCCTATTGAAGTAGCGCCTGCTTTCTTCCAAAAAGTTTATCCGCTTCTGCCATTTACCCACAGCATGAACGCCATGAGGGAATGCATTGCCGGATTTTACAACGCAACCTATTGGAAAGAACTTGGAACATTAGCGCTTTTCCTCATTCCCGCGCTGCTGCTTGGTCTGCTCCTTCGGAAACCAGTCATCCGACTGAACGATTCGTTTACAGAAAAACTGGAAAGTACAAAACTTATCTAAATACAAAAATTTCCGCGTGGATCTTCTCTGCGCGGAAATTTTTTCTTATATTCTCTCTTTATTTTTATCTTTCAGCTCTTATCAATCGGCTTCTCCTTACAGTTTCGCAAGCTTATATCCGGTTGTACTCACAACTGCCGCCGTGTTCCCAAACTCATCCTTGACACGGATCTCATAATACCCCGTCGTCCTGCCGTCCTTTAAGCAGACCGCTTCTGCGATCAGCATCTTGCCTTTCGCCGCTCCAAGATAAGCAATCTGAGAATTCAATGACACCGTTGTATCGCCCTGCCAGTTTGAAGCAACAGCAAACGCAAAATCAGCAAGTGTAAAATAAACGCCTCCCATTACTGCTCCAAGCGCATTCTTATGCTTTGCCTCTAGTGTCAGACTGCACCTCGCATAGCGGTCATCTACTTCGTCTATCACTGCTCCGTTCTCTGCTGCAAACCGATCCTTCTCAAAGAAACGGACGATCTCTTCTGATGGTTTCATTGTTTCTCTGCTTCCTTCTTACCATTCAAATTTTTTCTCAAAATATGCTTTCAGATCTTCGATCTTCACTCGCTCCTGCTCCATCGTATCACGGTCACGCACTGTAACAGCTCCGTCTTCTTCTGAATCAAAGTCATATGTTACGCAGAACGGAGTACCGATCTCATCCTGACGGCGATATCTCTTTCCGATATTTCCACGATCGTCAAACTCGCAGTTATAATATTTGCTCAGCTGCGCAAATACTTTCTCCGCGCCTTCATTCAATTTCTTAGACAGCGGAAGAACACCGATCTTAACCGGAGCAAGCGCCGGATGGAAATGAAGAACAGTACGCATATCCGGTTTCTCTTCTGTTCCGATATTCTCTTCGTCATATGCACTGCAAAGGAACGCCAATACCATACGGTCTGCGCCAAGTGACGGCTCAATTACATACGGAATGTACTTTTCTTTCGCTTCATCGTCAAAATAAGTAAGATCCTGTCCCGATACATTCTGATGCTGTGTCAGGTCATAGTCTGTACGGTCTGCGATTCCCCAAAGTTCTCCCCATCCAAACGGGAACAGGAACTCTACGTCTGTCGTCGCTTTACTGTAGAAAGACAACTCTTCCGCATCATGGTCACGGTAACGTACTTCGTCTTCTTTCAGTCCGAGTTCAGACAGCCAGTTCAAACAGAAGTTTTTCCAATAATCAAACCATTCCAAATCTGTGTCAGGTTTGCAGAAGAACTCAAGTTCCATCTGCTCAAACTCTCTTGTACGGAATGTAAAGTTACCCGGTGTGATCTCGTTACGGAAAGATTTACCGATCTGGCCGATACCGAACGGAATTTTTTTACGGGATGTTCTCTGTACGTTCTTAAAGTTGACAAAGATACCCTGTGCTGTTTCAGGTCTTAAATAAACTGTGTTTTTGGCATCTTCTGTTACACCCTGGAATGTCTTGAACATCAGGTTGAACTGACGGATGTCTGTGAAATTGTGCTTGCCGCAGGATGGACACGCTACTTCGTGTTCTTTGATGAAGTCCATCATTTTTTCCTGAGACCATGCATCTACACTGCCTTCAATCTCGATGTCATGATCTGCGCAGAAATCTTCGATCAGTTTGTCCGCGCGGAAACGCTCGTGGCATTCTTTACAGTCCATCAGAGGATCGGAAAATCCGCCAAGATGACCGGAAGCAACCCAAGTCTGTGGGTTCATCAGGATCGCACAGTCAACGCCGACATTGTACGGAGATTCCTGAATAAATTTCTGCCACCATGCACGTTTTACATTATTTTTTAATTCTACACCGAGATTACCGTAATCCCAGGTATTTGCCAGACCACCGTAAATTTCAGAGCCCGGATAGACGAATCCTCTGGCTTTTGCCAGAGCAACGATTTTCTCCATTGTTTTTTCCATGATAGTTCTCCTCTTTGTTTTATTCGTTGCGTTTTCTCAACATTATACCGCATTTAAAATATATTTCAACTTTTTTATTGGATTTACTTACTTCATGACTTCAAGAATCTGAGGA
>OGRC01001166.1_pt1 | contig 18147 bp, 13 predicted proteins | sample 1553431 | NCBI WGS metagenome assembly OGRC01 (sample SAMEA2580064, study PRJEB22360) | human gut metagenome | biome: human gut; feature: human-associated habitat; material: faeces | place: Denmark | collected 2008/2010
TAACACAAAACTGGTGTTCCCTTTTCTATGTGTCCTACAAAAATTTTACGCTAGCCCATCTGACGGCAGAGCAGATTTTTTTCACAAACGGTACTTTGTATCCGCCTCAAATTGTCAGATATATTATTCTTTTATTTTTTGTTTTTTTGAATACTCAAAAGTCAATAATTTATCTGCGTTTTTTCGACATTTTCACATTTTCATCATAACTCACCAAAACATTCGTTCTTTTTTTAACATAAAGTAATCCACCGAAAACATATGTTTTTGTGTGGATAATGTGGATAACTTTGTGGGAAATCCGACTTTTTCCACCTTTTTCGTTATTTTCAATGTGGATAAGTTGAAAACTTTCCTTTTTTCATTTTCGACAATTTTTTACAAATAAATACAAATTTGTGCATTTTGCTTATTTTTTGACTCTTTATGTCGAAAACGGGAAACCTGTATTTTTTCATCAAAATACAGATTTCCCATCTCTGAAAATTCTGTCACAGAACACGCCGCACCGCAATGATATCTGTATAAGTCGCGCTGCATATTCCTATTCCGTCCGTTTCATTCATCGCATTCACGATCGTTCCGTCACCCATATATAATCCAACATGACCATCGTACAAAATCAAGTCACCTGGAAGCGCTTCTTCATAGCTGACCGCATATCCTGAATTTACCATATCATACGTCGTCCTCGGAAGGCTGACTCCAAACTGCGCATAAACCGACTGCACAAAACCTGAACAATCCGCTCCGTCAGTCAAACTTGTTCCTCCCCACACATAAGGATTTCCAATAAACTGACAGGCATAATCTACAACCGCCTGCCCCATTGTATCCGGCGCTGACAAATCTGCATTCTGCCTTCTCTGTACAGCTATCCCTGTCGGTCTTGTCCCATATCTTCCGTCTGTGCTGTATCCGGCATCTGCCTGCTGTTTTTTTGCTTTCTCCTCAAGAAGCCGCTGTTCTTCTTCCTCTTTTGTCTCCCCATAAGAATAAGAAGTTTCTTCAATTACATACTCTCCTGAGACCCAGCCGCTTTTCCCTTCTATATTGACAGGATACCAACCGTCTATAGCCTCTCCTGTCACTTCATATACTTCATCTTTTTTTATCTGTGTCAGGATATCCGTATCTGTTCCTCTGCCTTCCCGCACATTCAGCACATATGCCGTGACCGTCACATTATCTTTCTTATATCCGTCTGCGCGCGCCTGCGCTTCACTCCCTGTAAAAAGCGCATCCTCAGGCACATACCCTTCCACCGAGCCAGAACGGATCTTTGTCCATCCATCCAAATATTCCAGCACCTGGGCCGCTGAATCTTGATAAAGTTTCCCGACCCAGTCGCTGTCATTATTCGGGGCGCTTCTGATATAAGTGAATTCCTCCGTATCAGAAAACGCCATATTCCAATACTCACCCTCTTCTGTTGGTACAAGATAGAGATTTATATTTTCTTTTACTTCTGTCTCGTAACATTTCTCCAGTACCGATTCAATCCCCGATGCCTGTATAAACGGCTGCTGCTCTGTCTTTTCCGCCGCTGATACTTCCAGCACGCTCCCCGGGATCAGAAACATCCCTGCTGCCGCAAAAAGAATGCCTCCAGCTTTTGTGTGTGGTTTTTCCATGTAAAACCTCCTTTATATTTCAGTCAAAATCCTTGTTGCATTTATCTTTTGTAGGAAGCTTTAAATGTTACACATTTGTTAAATTTGTTACATCATCATTATATCAATTCACTATTTATTTGTCAACTGCTCTTCCGTTTTTTTCATTGACACCTATCGACAATAAGCTTCTATATAATTCTTTTTTCTTTTCTCACCCATTTATTTCATTAACTATTTTGTAACATTTTATCATAAATATTCGCATTTCAAAAAATTTTCTTTTTTGTTCTATTTTTATCTCTTCCTATATATAAGAAAAAATGTATGCCCTCATACCGCCTCAGACGCTGTTTTACTTTTTATATTTTTTTCAAAATAATTATTGACAAATCAATTTTTTTGTATTATATTCTAATTACAGTAATCGTTATTATTATTTATTGAATGACGGTTCTCAGTTAGTTATGAAAGGGGGATTCCCATTGGCAGCTTTAAAATATAGTAGGCAACGAGAATCCATCAAGCATTACCTTATGACGACAAAAGAACATCCGACTGCCGATACTGTTTATATGCATGTGAAGAAAGAATTTCCAAACATCAGTCTTGGCACAGTCTACAGAAATTTGAATCTGCTGACTGATATCGGAGAAGCCGTAAAGATATCGACCCCGGATGGGGGAGATCGATTTGATGGACGGATCGAACCGCATAATCACTTTCTTTGTGAAGAGTGCGGACGGTTACTGGATTTGGATCTGGACATGAAAAGCATTGAAGAGGTCAATCACCTCGCAGGCAAGAATTTTGACGGTATGATCACTTCCAGTTCCACCTTGTTTTTTGGTAAATGCGGTGACTGCATTAAAAAGTCATAACAAATAAACAACACATTTTTTAAGAAAAGGAGATTAAAATTATGAAAAAATTCGTATGTACAGTATGTGGTTATGTTTTCGAGGGAGAAGCAGCTCCGGCAGAATGTCCGGTTTGCCATGCAGGCGCAGATAAATTCAAAGAGCAGACAGGCGACAGAGAATGGGCTGCTGAGCACGTTGTAGGTGTTGCACAGGGCGTTAGTGAAGATATCCTTGCAGACCTGAGAGCAAACTTCGAGGGTGAGTGTACAGAAGTTGGTATGTACCTTGCAATGGCAAGAGTTGCACACAGAGAAGGATATCCGGAAATCGGTCTGTACTGGGAGAAAGCAGCTTGGGAAGAGGCTGAGCATGCTTCTAAATTCGCTGAACTTCTCGGTGAAGTTGTTACAGACAGCACAAAGAAAAACCTTGAGATGCGTGTAGATGCAGAGAACGGCGCTACAGCAGGTAAATTCGACCTTGCAAAACGTGCAAAAGCTGCTAACCTTGATGCAATCCACGACACAGTTCATGAGATGGCAAGAGACGAAGCTCGTCACGGAAAAGCATTCGAAGGACTTCTTAAGAGATACTTCGGTTAATCCAAGATTTAAAAGATTTAAAAGATATGTAAATCTTAAAAGGCGTTGGCATTTTTGCCGACGTCTTTTTTTGTTTTATGTGCAATCTTTTTGTTTTATGTGCAATCTTTTCTTGTAACTTTTTCTGTATCTAGTATAATAGAAAGAAAAGGACAAAAAACGAGGTGCTATCATGAGAAATTTTATTGGTGTTGACTTAGGCGGAACAAATATCCGCGCAGCGATCGTTTCCGAAGACGGAACAATCAAATGTATGAAAAAATCAGAGAGTCACCCTGAACGCGGTGCAGAAGCTGTTATGGAAACAATGATCTCCCTGATCGAAAGTCTGGACGGTTATGAAGAATGTGAAGGTATCGGTATGGGAATCCCCGGACCGATCGACACGATCAACGGTAAGATCATCGTTTCTACAAACCTTCCGAAGCTGATCGGTTTCCCGATTGCAGAATATATCGAGAATCATTTCCATAAACCGACATTCATGGATAACGATGTTAAAGTTGCCGCTCTCGGTGAAGCCGTACAGGGCGCAGGAAAAGGATATCCGATCGTTTACTATGTAACGATCTCAACCGGAGTCGGCGGCGCTCTTGTCATTGATCAGAAAGTAATCAGTGGTCAGAACGGTCATGCAGGCGAGATCGGAAATATCTGCATCGACAGAAATCGTGAAAAATACAATATTCTGAACGTAGGAGCAGTTGAAAATGAAGCCAGCGGAACAGCCGTTACCAGAAAAGGAAAAGCAATCTTCGGCGACAAAGTCAACCACGCAGGTGATGTATTTGACCTTGCCCGCTCAGGAGACGAACAGGCTCTTAAGATCGTAGACGATATGGCTTATGATCTTGCAATGATGTTCTCTGCAATCGGACATATTATTGACCCGCATGTATTTGTTGTTGGTGGCGGAGTTATGAAAGGAAAAGACGTATTCTTTGAAAAAATGGAATCCTATTATCGTTCCATGATCCATGTCGGCATGCAGCCGGTTGTGTTCAAAGAAGCGCTTCTTGATGAGCCTGGAATTATCGGCGCTGCAATGCTTCCAATGACACATTTAAAATAAACGGCTTGTAAACCTTACATAAACATTCTTTTTTCATAGAAACTTTTTCCAAAAGAGAAACTGAGCACGACCTAACTCATTGAGTTGTTGATCATGCTCAGTTTTTCTTTTCTGCTCATTTGCTTAATCTCCCATTCACGCCGCATCGCTTCTTGTTTTGTAGAAAATTCCTCCTTATAAACAAGTATAACCGGACGGCGCGCTTTTGTATATTTTGCGCCCCGTCCTGCATTGTGATCTTCAATCCTTTTTTCAAGATTATTTGTCCAGCCCGTATAAAGAGAGCCGTCACTGCACTTTACTATATAGATATAATTCATTTCTTTCCATTCACTTCTTTTGCTATTCCATAAAATTCATCGGATCGACCGGTTCTCCATCTTTTAACACCTGAAAATACAAGTTTGTTCCTTCAACACTGTAATATTTCGTCGGTTCATTCAAACTTCCGATCGGCTCTCCTGCCGCAATGTAATCTCCGGCTTGAACTTGTACGTCTTTTAACTGCCCATATACAGCCGAATATCCATTTCCCATATCCAATGTAACCGTAAGTCCCGTCTCTGCCGATTCTTCGATCGCCGATACTGTTCCTGCTGCAGATGCATTGATCGTCTCACCGACCTCTCCTGCAATGATCATCGCCGGATTATACTTATACTGTTCCAGCGTCTGAAAAAATACGGTCTGATCCATACTGTATCCGTTGATCACAGCGCCGCTTGCAGGCCACGCAAGAACACTTTCCTCTGAAAACCAAAGACTCGATGCTCCGCTTCCGGTCTCCTGTACTCCAGTTTCCGTTCCCTCTGCTCCCGGTACATCTTCCTGCTCTTCCTGTGCATTTCCGTCCATACTGTCCGATTCCGGCAAAAAGATCTCATCTGTCGTTGTTTCTTCTGTTTTATCTTCTGCAAATTCTTCCGCCTGTTTCTCTGCTTTTGCCATCTGCTCACGCATATCTTTTTTGTAGTTTCCGACCGTATATGTCCCTACGATCGCCAAAACTGCTGTAAAGCAGACCACAACGCCAACGGCAGCGCCTTTTCCTTTTAAAAAGGACGTTTTTTCATTTTTATTCATTATCATCACCTCTGGCTATATTTTTGCCTGAAAATGATAACTTTATTCCGTCCTTTCAAAAAAAGATTTTCTTATTTCACAACTGATTATAACTACTTTATTTCTTTTTTGCAACGAAATGTGTATCTTCGGCAAGTTCTGTTCCTTCATAAAAAAATTTCAAAATCTCCTGATATGTTTTCCCCTCTCGCGCCATTTCATTTGCAGTCCAGCAGCTCAATCCCATGCCATGCCCATTTCCTGTCGTTGTGATCTTTATTTTCTCACCGGACTTTGCAAGCGAAAAAGAACTTGAAGGAAGAGACATCGCATCTCGAAATTGATCTCCGGTACAAATTGTTTCCCCCATTCGAAGTTTTCCTACATATCCCGCCGAGTCATATTCTAAGATTTCAAAATCTTCAAATGTATATCCCGCTGCCGCCTTTTCTCCATCTGTTTCTGCCGCCAAAAAATTACGGCACTTTTTCTGTATTTCGGCATAAGAAAATATAAACACACCAATCTCATCTTTCGCTTCTTTATCCGCCGGACATTCTTTTTCCACAAGATAGGGATAATCCGAACTTCCCATCACTTCTTTTGCGCTTCTTGACATTCCTCCGTTTGACCTGTGAAAAGGAGTCCATGCATATGATCCATTATAAAGCAACACTTCATTTTCTGTCTCTTCCACCGCTTCTCTGTACTTTTTATACTGTTTTTTATATTGTTCAATCGGCCATTGTTCCTGCATTTCTTTCCTTGATAAATAGTCGATGTCAAGAACGACATCCGATTCGTTTAATCCATTTTCCTGTGTCTTCCCGTTCAGTCCTCGACATACCTGCGTCCGCACAAGAACTGCCTGCGCCTTTAACGCTTCCTGTTCAGTATCTGCCGGAACATCCTTTGCCAGCACTCCGGTAAGATATTCTGTCCACTCTACTTCCGCAATTTCGTCCGCCTCTTCTTCGTTCGGCACTTTTACTCTGACATAAAAATTTTCCTTCTTTGTGTTTTCCAGATCTACTCCATTTACAAACACAGCGACAATATACGGAAGCAGAATCAAAATAATAAGAAACGCTGCCGCAGATTTGAATTTTTGTTCTATCACATATTTTCTCATCAAAAAAACAGCCCTCCATATTTCTATCATATGAAGCGCTGTTTTTTTTATAACTTTTTTACCGGACAAACGGTCTCTTTCTCATAACAAACAGGCATATTGCCTCGTATATCGGTACCAGCGACGACAATACAGCATGAACAATCGGCATATTTCCTTCCGAGAAATTCTCGTAAATCTGTTTATCGACCAGTATATTCAGCGCGATCTGAACAGCGCCAAATAGAACTGATACAATGATCACAATAAAATATATAAAGAAAAACGCAAGCACACTCATCCCTGCTCCTGCCACATTTCTATTTATGGCACTTCCTGCCAACGTCACTCCGGCGCCAAACACCATCACCATCGTATAGATACCGATCGCACCTCCATAAACCATCGGAAGAAGAAGTTTCCACAAACCTGGATTTTTAATTTCTGTATTTTTCAGTCTGATCGGACCTGCCATATTTCCATGATAATACGTTCTCGCAAAAGGTACAAATGCCATCCATGCATCTGCTTTTCCCATTCGCTTTGCGATTCTATACAGACCAAATGAATGCAGAAGATAACTTCCAAGTACAAATACAAGAAGCGTTACCATAATCACAAGCCAAAGTGAAGCAAATGCTACTACAAACATCTCGCCTGCTTCCGACGGATGATACTGATACTCGTATTCATATGCATAGTCATACATATTATTCATCCCTACACCTCCTTATCCCTTTCCGGATCGGTCGGTCAACTCTTTTTACTCTTCAATCGGCTCAACTTTTACTTTCTCCAATTTCCAAATATCTTTTACATATTCTTCGATTGTTCTGTCAGATGAAAATTTTCCGCTGCATATCGTATTCATCATCGCCATTCTTGACCATCTCTGTTGATCTCTGTAAGCTTCTTCCACACGTTTCTGTGCCTCTGCATAAGAACGGAAATCTTTCAGAATAAAGTAAGTATCTGCCTTATCTGTACACTGCGTATTCAGCAGAGAATTATACAGGTTCTTATACATCTCATGATCGCCGTTTGCATATGTGCCGTCCATCAACTGATCGATCACACGTTTTAATTCCCAATCGTTAAAGTAGATATCTGTCGGATTATATCCGCCGTTATTCTCATAATTAATAACTTCTTCTGAACTCAAACCGAAGATAAAGGCATTCTCGGCTCCTACTTCCTGCACGATTTCCACATTTGCTCCGTCCATAGTTCCAAGAGTCGGCGCGCCATTCAACATAAATTTCATGTTTCCTGTTCCTGACGCCTCTTTTGAAGCTGTAGAGATCTGCTCGCTCACATCTGCGGCCGCAAAAATAATCTCTGCATTTGACACACGGTAATCTTCAATAAATACGACTTTCAATTTTCCATTGATGCTTCGGTCATTATTTACAACATCTGCTACGGAGTTGATCAGTTTGATCGTCTCTTTCGCTCTCAAGTATCCGGCAGCCGCTTTCGCTCCGAAAATAAATGTTCTCGGGTAGAATGACATCTCCGGATGTTCTTTAATCTGATTATAGAGATACATAATATGCAGAATATTGAGAAGCTGACGTTTATACTCATGGAGACGTTTTACCTGAACATCGAAGATCGAACGAGGATCAACTTCAATTCCATTGTGCTCTTTAATATATTTGGCAAGACGTACTTTGTTCTCGTATTTAATCTGCATAAATTCACGTCTGGCGTTCTCATCGTCTACATACGGTCTGAGTTTTCCGATCTGAGACAGATCTGTGATCCATCCGTTTCCGATCTTATCTGTAATCCAGTCTGCAAGCAGCGGATTTCCGTGTGCAAGAAATCTTCTCTGTGTGATACCGTTTGTTTTATTGTTGAATTTCTCCGGCATCATCTCATAAAAATCACGAAGCTGCTGTGTTTTCAAAATATCTGTATGAAGTTTTGCAACACCATTTACAGAAAATCCTGCAATAATCGCCATGTTCGCCATGCGTACCTGACCGTCTCTTAAGATCGCCATTTTCTTTACTTTATGCTCATTTCCCGGATACATCTCATTTACTTTGATCAGGAATCTTCTGTCGATCTCCTGTACGATCTGGTAAATACGCGGAAGCAATCTTGAAAACAGGTCGATTGGCCATTTCTCAAGAGCCTCTGCCATAATTGTATGATTTGTATAAGCACATGTTTTGCTTGTTACATCCCATGCCTCTTCCCAGCTTAATCCTTCCTGGTCGATAAGAAGTCTCATCAATTCCGGAACAGCAACTGTCGGATGTGTATCGTTCATCTGAATGATTACTTTTTCATGCAGTTTGCGGATATCAGAATGTTTTTTCTTATACTTCGCGATCAACGCCTGCAAACTTGCCGAAATAAAGAAATACTGCTGTTTCAGACGAAGTTCTTTTCCCGAATAATGATTGTCATTCGGATAGAGTACATCAACAATCAGTTTTGCAAGGTTCTCCTGCTCTACCGCTTTATGATAATTTCCTCTGTCGAATTCATCCAGCTTAAAGTCTGTAATTGCTTTGGCATCCCACACACGAAGTGTATTCACAACATGGTTTCCGTATCCTACGATCGGCATATCATACGGGATTGCAAGAACAGATTCATAATTTTCCTGTACGAATTTTGCTTTTCCTGTTTCCGGATCTTTCTCAAAACGAATATTTCCACCAAAGCGGACTTCTTTTGCATACTCTTCTCTTCTGATCTCGAACGGATTTCCCTCTTTCAACCAGTTATCCGGCACTTCCACCTGATATCCGTCTTTAATCTTCTGCTTAAACATTCCGTAACGATAACGGATTCCACATCCATATGCCGGATAGTTTAACGTTGCAAGAGAATCTAAGAAGCAGGCAGCCAAACGTCCAAGTCCTCCGTTTCCAAGCGCTGCATCCGGCTCTTCATCCTCAATAGCATTCAGATCGATATTCATCTCTTCCAATGCTTCTTTTACTTCTTTGTACGCCGTCAGATTGATCAGGTTATTGCCGAGCGCACGCCCCATTAAAAATTCCATCGACATATAATATACTGTCTTAGCATCAGCCTCGTCATACGCTTTCTGGGTCGCGATCCAATCGTCCATAACTACATCTTTTACAGCATAAGATACTGCCTGAAAGATCTGCTGAGGAGTTGCCTCGTCAATCGTCTTTCTATACAGTGTCTTAATATTCTCTTTTACGGTTTCCTTAAATGTTTCTTTCTCAAATCCTTTATTATGCATAGCTCTATTCCCTTCCTTTTGACACACCTCGGCACATCCCGATCTATTCGTCCCCCGGATGCGCCGCGGCAGTTACACACGCTTAAAACGTCTGTTTTTCAACGCCCATTATAACACTTTCTCCGTTGATCTTCCACTCTTTCACATAACCTGCCGGCTCTGCCTTTACAACTGCATCCGCAAGCACTTCCCCGCTGATCTGTGAACTGTATTTTTCAAAGACTGCTTCTGCCTTCTCACTTCCGTTATATGTGACTTTAATGCGGTCCATAACTTCAAAGTCCGCCTCTTTTCTCATCGTCTGCACTTTGCTGATAATCTCTCTTACAAAGCCTTCTTCAAGAAGTTCCGGCGTCAGATTCGTATCAAGAACAACTGTGATTCCGTTGTCATTTTCAGATACATAGCCTTCGATCTGTGCAGTATCGATCAGCAAATCTTCTTTGAAAAGTGTAATCTCCTGTCCGTTTACATCAAGCTTAAGCGCTCCCGACTCATTGAGTTCATCCATCGCAGCATTTCCGTCTACGCTGTCAAGAGCCGCTTTGATTCCACCTAACAGTTTACCATATTTCGGACCGACAGTCTTCAGCTGCGGTTTAAAACTATACGAAGTAAAGTCTCTTACATCGTCTGTAAATTTAACATTCTTTACATTCAGCTCATCCGTCACAATGTCCTGATAAAACTCAGGAAGATTGAATCCGGCTTTTACAAACATCTGACCGATCGGCTGACGATTCTTAATATTCGACGTATTTCTGCAGGCGCGTCCCATAACGACAAGTTTCAGGACATGCTCCATGTTCTGCTCAAGCTCTGTGTCGATCTGATCCTCATTCACTTCCGGGAACATGCACAAATGAATGCTTTCCGGCGCTGTTTGATCAATACTTCTTACAAGGTTCTGGTAGATTTCCTCTGTCATAAACGGAATCATCGGAGCCGCTGCTTTTGATACGGTAACAAGCGCTGTATACAATGTCATGTATGCGTTGATCTTATCCTGCTCCATTCCCTTTGCCCAGAAACGTTCACGGCTTCTTCTTACATACCAGTTACTCATATCGTCTACAAATTCCTGAAGAGCGCGGGCAGCCTCTGGAATCCGATAGTTTCCGAGGTTTGTATCTACTGTTTTTACCATTGTATTCATTTTTGATAAAAGCCATTTATCCATAACAGATAATTTATCATATTCTAATTCATATTTCGTTGCATCGAACTGATCGATATTCGCATACAGAACAAAGAATGCATAGGTGTTCCAAAGTGTTCCCATAAATTTTCTCTGTCCTTCCACTACGGCTTTTCCGTGGAAACGATTCGGAAGCCATGGTGCGCTGTTTACATAGAAATACCAGCGGATCGCATCTGCCCCGTATTTCTCAAGAGCATCGAACGGATCAACTGCATTTCCTTTTGATTTACTCATCTTCTGTCCATTCTCATCCTGAACATGGCCAAGCACGATTACGTTCTTATACGGCGCTTTGTTAAACAGAAGCGTAGAGATTGCAAGCAAGGAATAAAACCATCCTCGTGTCTGATCTACCGCCTCCGAAATAAAATCAGCCGGGAACTGTCTCTCGAATAATTCTTTATTTTCAAATGGATAGTGATGCTGTGCAAACGGCATTGATCCGCTGTCAAACCAGCAATCGATCACTTCAGGAACACGATGCATCTCTTTCCCGCACTTCGGACATTTGATCGTCACCGCATCAATATACGGACGGTGAAGTTCGATATCATCCGGGCAATTACCTGACATTTCTTTTAACTCCTCAATACTTCCGATCGAATGCATATGTCCGCATTCACATTCCCAGATATTAAGAGGCGTTCCCCAGTAACGGTTACGGCTGATACCCCAATCCTGCACGTTTTCAAGCCAGTCACCGAAACGTCCTTTTCCAATGCTTTCCGGAATCCAGTTGATTGTATTATTATTTGCAATCAGATCATCTTTTACCGCTGTCATCTTAATAAACCATGATTCACGAGCATAGTAAATCAATGGCGTATCACATCTCCAGCAATGAGGATAACTATGTTCAAACTTCGGTGCGTCATAGAGGAGACCTCTTTCATCAAGATCTTTAAGAACTTCTGGATCTGCTTTCTTTACAAATAATCCTGCAAACGGCGTCTCCTCTGCCATATTTCCTTTTTCATCTACAAGCTGAACAAACGGAAGTCCATATTTTCTTCCTACATTTGCATCGTCTTCACCGAATGCCGGAGCAATATGAACAACTCCTGTACCGTCTGTCAATGTAACATACTCGTCACATACAACATAAAATGCTTTTTTATTCTGTTTCTGTGCACAGTCTGCCGCACATTGATAAAGCGGCTCATACTCTTTTCCTTCCAGTTCTGTTCCTTTATATGTCTCAAGCACTTCATAAGCGGCTTTCCCTTCTTCTGCCAATCTTCCAAGAACTGTGTCAAGAAGGGCACATGCCATATAATAAACATTTCCATCCGCAGCTTTTACTTTCGCATAATCTTCTTTCGGATTTACACAAAGTGCAAGGTTCGAAGGCAATGTCCACGGAGTTGTCGTCCATGCAAGGATGTATGCATCCTCGTCTTTTACCTTAAATCGAACGATAGCCGAACGTTCTTTCACATCCTTGTATCCCTGAGCAACTTCCTGTGCTGAAAGAGGCGTCCCGCATCGCGGGCAGTACGGCACGATTTTAAATCCTTTGTAAAGAAGGCCTTTATCCCAGATCTGTTTCAGCGCCCACCATTCTGACTCGATAAATGAATTATGATATGTGACATAAGGGTTCTCCATATCAGCCCAGAAACCTACTGTTCCTGAAAAATCCTCCCACATTCCTTTGTATTTCCAAACGCTTTCCTTACATTTGTCAATAAACGGCTCTAACCCATATTCTTCGATCTGGTCTTTTCCGTCAAGTCCAAGCATCTTTTCAACTTCCAATTCTACCGGAAGGCCATGTGTATCCCAGCCCGCTTTTCTCGGAACCATACTTCCTTTCATTGTGCGGTAACGCGGAATCATATCCTTAATAACACGAGTAAGCACATGACCGATGTGCGGCTTTCCGTTCGCTGTCGGAGGTCCGTCATAGAAAATATAATCCGGGCATCCTTCCCGTTCTTCCATACTTTTCTCAAAAATGTGATTATCGTCCCAAAACTTTTCAACTTGTTTTTCACGATCGACAAAATTCATGTCTGTAGAAACTTTTTTGTACATGATTTCTTTCCTTTCTTATATTCTTATATGTTAAGATCCAAGAATTCCGCTGCAGCGAAATTCTGCACATCCGGCAAACATTTGCTTTTTCAAATATACCATCGTGCGACCCTCGGAGTTTTTATATTACTTCTCAACTGCAAAAGTCTTTCTGAATAATATAAAAAGCTTTCGCCCTGTAATAGGACGAAAGCTTATTCTCCGTTTTTAACCACCTGTTACAACATACCGACAAAATGCGATATGCGTTCCCGATAACGGGGGAATCCGGCACGACTTACTTTCAGCGATGCTGTAAAACAGCTTTCAGTCTGCAACTCCGAAGTGATATTCCGCCTGTGTTACTTGTACTCCTTCCCACCCACCGGAGCTCTCTGTGTCTTTTACGACAGACGTACTTGTCTTCTTCTGCGTTATTTTCCTGTTAGTCTGTCCCTATTATATAGTAGAAATTCCGGAAAAGTCAAGGCAAAAAAGTTGTTCAGCTATAAGAGTTGCCTGACAAACATATTCTTTTTCTATTTGTCATTTTCTCAATCTTATATTTGCCAAAAGGTACTAAATATTTCATATATCATCATTGAATTTTCAGTTAAATATGCTATGATAAATTTGAGTTATGATGCCAGAGTGAGAGGGTCCATCACTTTATAACGAAGCAATTCGCCGGCATCATTTTTATTCTCAACATCTTTAATATTTATCTTATGAAAGGAGAGAAAAGAAATGAAGAAAAACACACTCAAACGCTTTATGGCTTCTGCAATGACAGCCGTTATGTGTGTCAGCTCACTGGGAACATTAGCTGTAAATGCTGCTCCTGCTGACCCGGCTGCTGAAACCTCTGTTGTCGACAATCTGATGAGCAAAATGACGCTCCGTCAGAAGATCGCCCAGATGATGATGCCTGATTTCCGTAAATGGCAGACAGAATCGGACTCGGGACAGAAAAATTTCCAGGTGATGAACGATGAAGTGGCTCAGATCATCAAGGATTATGATTTCGGCGGAGTTATTCTTTTCGCTGAAAATGTAGCTCAGACAGATCAGACACTGAAACTGACAACGGATCTTCAGGAAGCTGCCACAGGCGGAACGGACGGCAGCAACATCCCGCTGCTCCTGACAATCGACCAGGAAGGCGGTATTGTTTACCGTCTCGGAAGCGGAACGGCTCTTCCTGGAAACATGGCTCTCGGTGCAACCAGAAGCACGGACGCTGCAACACAGTCCGGAGAAGTGATCGGACGCGAGCTGAGTGCCCTCGGCATCAACGTAGACTTTGCACCTGTTGCCGATGTCAACAGCAATCCTTCCAACCCGGTTATCGGCCTTCGTTCTTACGGAAGCGATCCGGAACTGGTAGGAAGCATGGCAACTGCTGCCATGAAAGGTATGCAGAAGTACAACATCGCTACTGCTGCCAAACATTTCCCGGGTCATGGCGATACCGCTACAGACTCCCACACAGGTCTTCCTTGTGTAGACAAATCTCTGGACGAACTCAGACAGTGTGAACTCGTTCCGTTCCAGAAAATGATCGACAACGGCGTAGACATGCTGATGACAGCACACATTCAGTATCCACAGGTTGAAAAAGAAACTGCCATTTCCAAGAAAGACGGTTCCGAGATCAGTCTCCCGGCAACGCTTTCCAAAACCATTCTTACTGACCTTGTAAGAAACGAAATGCACTATGACGGCATCATCGTAACCGATGCCCTGAACATGGATGCGATTTCTCAGAACTTCGGCGAAACCGATGCCTGCATCCGTGCCATCAAAGCCGGTGTTGACATTTGCCTGATGCCGACTATCCTCAGAAGCAAGGCAGATATGTCGAAAATGGATGCGATCCTGGACGGCGTAGAAGCTGCTGTTAATTCCGGAGAGATCTCTGTGGATCGCATCAACGAATCTGTTAAGAGAATCCTTTCTCTGAAAGAAAAGAGAGGCATCCTGAATTACACAAGCGATACTCGTACTTACGAGGAAAAACTTGCCGTTGCAAACGAGCAGGTTGGTTCTGAACAGAATCGTGACATTGAGAGAAATATTTCTGCCCAGGCTGTTACCGTTATCAAAAATAACGACAATATTCTGCCGCTGAAACCGCAGGCAGGACAGAAAGTGCTTCTGCTTGGTGCATACAACAACGAAACTCCGGGACTCGCACTTGGTATGAGACGTGTGATCGCAGATCACATCATCAGCGGAAAAGTAGATTATGAGACATTTCGTTACACCTCTGCAAACCTTGACCAGGTAAAACAGAAAATTGACGATGCCGACTACGTGATCGTTATTTCCGAAGTTTCCACAAACTTTTCCAACTGGCTGACCACACAGCCGACCGCTATCACAGAATACGCAAAAGCACAGGGCAAGAAATCCATCGTTATGAGTATTTCCAAACCTTATGATGTTGCAAACTATGCTGATTCTGATGCGATCGTAGCTGTATACGGAAACAAAGGTATGGATCCGACAGAAGCTCTGAAACCGGATAATGCATTTGGTCCGAACATCATCGCCGGCGTAGAAGTTATCTTTGGTCGCTTCGCTGCATCCGGTAAACTTCCGGTTAATGTTCCAGTTATCGAAAATGGTCAGATGACATCCGATATCAAATACGCTTTCGGTTATGGTCTGACTTACGATGCAGTCGAACCAAGTTCCTATTATGCAGTTGAAAACTCACTGCTGAACTTCTACAATACATGGAAAGACGCTGATCTTTCTGTTTATACGGCAGATTCCGCAGCTGCACTGAAGAGTGCTTTAACTGCTGCAAAAGCTGTTCTTGACAAATCCAATGCTTCCATCACAGAAATGGACAGTGCTGTGTCCGCTCTGGTCGATGCAGTCAACAACCTGGCATACGGTGTTCAGAAAACACATCTGAACGTTGCCATCGACGCTGCTGACAAGCTTCTGGAACGTGCTGCTGATTATGAAAACACCGAAGATCTGACAGCTGCTCTGACAGCTGCAAAAGCTGTTTATGCAAACACATCTGCTACTCAGACAGAAGTTGACCGTGCTGCTTCCACACTGCTGGATGCACTGGCTGCTATGGCTGAAAGAGCTGACCTCGCCGCTCTGAAAAAACTGGTTGCTTCCGCAGGCGGTCTGGAAGAAAAAGACTTTACATCCGACAGCTATAAAGATCTGAAAGATGCAATGGATGCTGCAAAAGACGTCATTGATGACCTGAACCGTACACCGGAGGCGATCGGTAAGGCATATGCTGATATCATCACTGCGATCACCAATCTGGAACGTGTCGGAAATAAAGCTGCTCTGGTTGCTGTCATCGCAAAAGCAGAAGCCATCGTTGCTGCAAAAGACAGCTATGTATCTTCTACACTGAACGGTCTGGAAGAAGCTCTGGCTGCCGGAAAAGCAGTGAATGACAACCCGGATGCACTTCAGGATGCAATCAACAATGCAGTTACCTTGCTGACCGAAAAAGTTGCAAACGTTCGTCTGCTTGGCGACGTAAATAACGACGGCAGCGTAACTACTGACGACAGTGCACTGCTGCTTCGTTCTGCCGCTGAACTTGATACTCTGGACGATGCTGCAACCGTAAGTGCAGATATGAACCAGGACGGTATTGCAGACACTTCCGATGCCGTTCTGATCCTGCAGACAGCTGCTGAATTCTGATGCAGAAGTTTTTACCGATCAAAAAATCGATTTTTATAGTTTGTCTTGCCATGATGCTGTGCTGGATTCCTGTCACAGCACATGCCGCAGGGCACAGGGAAGCACCAACATCTCCCACACGCATTTTATTTGTGGGAAACAGCTATACACAGCGAAATCATATGCCAAATATTTTTCGGAAACTGTGCAAGAGTTCTGGGCAGAACGTGATCGTAAGGTCACTCACCAATCCGGGACGTTCCCTGAAAAATACAAGCAACCCTACAACTGCCAACGGCAGAAAACTTTACCGGCTTCTGCGTATGCAGCGATGGGATTACGTCATTTTGCAGGATCGACGCTATTATCCGATTTCCAAACCACAGCGTATGAAAAGAACCATCCGCAAGCTGGCTCCTTATATTCAGGCCAGCGGTGCAAAGATGGTCCTTTATCAGACATGGGCCCCAGGGAAATGGCATAATGATTATAACCGGTACGATTCCGTGTCAAACCGCTCTGATTACCAGAGTATTCTTAACCGTACGATTGCGGAGATCGCCGAAGAGCACAATGCTCTCGTCGCTCCGGTTGGCACAGCATTTCTGCTCTGCAGCCATTCTTCGTATGGGATCAAACTTCTGATGGGTGACTATTCGCACCCGACCGTAGAAGGAAGTTACCTGGCAGCATGCGTCATTTACAACACTGTTTTTTCGAGATCCTCAATGGGCATCCCCTATACCGGAACTCTTGATGTGATGACTGCATTCAAGCTCCAGAAACTGGCTGAAACTGTATGTTTTGCATCTTAACCGGAGCAATATTTTCAACGAAATCACTCCGCAGATATATACAGTGATCCTGCCGCAAAAAAATCCGGAACAAAACAGTTTTTACTGTCCGTTCCGGATTTTTTTCTTTCATTTATTTGTGTTTCTTTTTTACTGCTGTTTCTCTTCGATGATCTTCTGGCTGTCGCTGTTCAGAATCTCCATAAATTCTTCTCCGGTGATCGTCTCATGCTCGTAGAGGAATTTTGCGATCTCATGCAGCTTCATAACGTTGTCTTCCAAGATTTTTTTTGCCTTCTGATGCTGTTCTTTGACCAGCTGAACGACTTTCTGGTCGATCAGCGTCTGTGTCTCCATGGAGCAGGTCAAAGAGCTGTCTCCGCCAAGATACTGGTTAGAAACGCTTTCCATGGCTACCATATCAAACTCTTCGTTCATACCGTAACGTGTGATCATGGCTCTTGCAAATTTCGTTGCCTGCTCGATATCATTGGAAGCTCCGGTTGTGATCTCACCAAAGATCAGTTCTTCTGCCGCACGGCCGCCGGTAAAGGTTGCGATCTTGTTTTCCATCTCTGTTTTGTTCATCAGGAAATGCTCGCCCTCTTCTACCTGCATCGTATAGCCGAGTGCACCGGAAGTTCTCGGAATGATCGTGATCTTCTGAACCGGTGCGGAATTAGTCTGCATGGCAGCAACCAGTGCATGACCAACCTCATGATAGGAAACGATCAGTTTCTCTTTATCCGACAGGATACGGTTTTTCTTCTGATATCCTGCGATAACAACTTCCACGCTCTCCATCAGATCTGCCTGTGTTGCAAATTTGCGTCCGCAGCGTACAGCATGAAGTGCTGCTTCATTCACGATATTTGCAAGTTCCGCTCCGGATGCTCCGGATGCAGC
>OGRC01001172.1_pt1 | contig 18040 bp, 16 predicted proteins | sample 1553431 | NCBI WGS metagenome assembly OGRC01 (sample SAMEA2580064, study PRJEB22360) | human gut metagenome | biome: human gut; feature: human-associated habitat; material: faeces | place: Denmark | collected 2008/2010
GATTTGAAAAGCAATGCTGCACGCAAGGCAGGATCTATGGGAAAAGAAAGAACAAAAGAGATGCTTTTCTGGACAAAAGAAGAGTATATGAAGTTCATTGAAGCGGTGGCGGATAAGCCAATCTCCTTTTATGCATTTGAAATTCTATATTGGTGTGGAGTGCGTATGGGAGAGTTGTTAGCACTGACACCGGCAGATTTCGATTTTCAGGCGTGTACTATCCGGATCAATAAATCTTATCAAAGATTAGAGGGGAAGGATATTATTACAGATCCAAAGACTGTGAAGAGTAATCGTATGATTACCATGCCGGAATTTTTAAGCGAAGAATTAGAATCGTATATAGGAATGCTGTATGGTTTAAATGAAAATGACAGGATATTCCAAATTTCAAAAAGCTATCTTCATCATGAAATGGATCGAGGTGTGAAGTTGTCAGGAGTGAAGAGAATACGAATCCATGATTTACGACATTCTCACGTGTCATTGTTGGTCAATATGGGATATTCTGCGGTGGCAATTGGAGAAAGGGTAGGGCATGAAAGTGTGGAAATCACATATCGATATGCACATTTGTTCCCGACAATTCAAACAGAGATGGCGGAAAATCTAAATCAGGAAAGAGAGGAATATCTGGATGAGTGAAAAAAATAGGGATAACAAGAATCGGTGGCGTAATGTGACCATAGCGTTTCGAATGTCTCCAGAAGAAAATGAAGAGCTAGATTTAAGAGTAAAACTTTGTGGATACCAGACGAGACAAGAATATATCATTGAAAGCGTTTTACATCAAAAGGTCACAGCAGTAGGAAATCCGTTGATGTTAGTACAGTTTAGAAAACAACTTCGAGGGATTGAAGAGGAACTAAAAAGGTTAACTACATTAGAGGATGCCGATGAAGAGTTGTTTACACCTATTCGCACAATGTTGGAGATATTAAATGCATTTGCAGAAGAAAGAAACTATGAAAGAAGGAGAAAAGAAAAAGCCCAGAAATAATCTGAGCAAGTTCCCTGATCATCAGAATAACTGATATATCACCTTAACAACTTGAGTATATCACAAAATTGTTGTTGCAACAATTGTTAAATTCTGTTTGCCAGGGATTTGCCCGGTTGGGCAGGAGGTGGAAATGGAAGATAATTATAGAGAAGTAAAAAAGGCAGAACCATGCCTGAAATTGATCAACATGGATCAGGTTGAAGTGGAAGAAATCGAATGGCTCTTTTATCCCTTCATACCATATGGGAAGGTCACCATTATTCAGGGAGATCCTGGAGAGGGGAAGACTACTGTGGTGTTGCAGATCATAGCAAAATTAACAAAAGGAGAAGCAATATTAAGTGAGACAAGCGAAGGAAAATCTGAAGAGACAGGTGTAGAGCCAATCAATGTGATTTATCAAACAGCTGAAGATGGACTGGGCGATACGATCAAACCAAGATTGTTAGCGGCAGGGGCAGATTGTTCCAGAGTCTTGGTAATTGATGACCAGGATCAGCCATTAACAATGGTAGATGCAAGGCTGGAAGAAGCAATCATACAGACGAAAGCAAGACTTGTAGTATTAGATCCAATTCAAGGCTTTCTAGGGGCTGGTGTTGATATGCATAGGGCAAATGAGATTCGCCCATTGATGAAAAGAATCTCTGTATTAGCAGAAAAATATCAATGTGCCATTATTCTGATCGGTCATATGAATAAAAATAGTAATGGAAAATCATCCTATCGTGGATTGGGTTCTATTGACTTTCAAGCGGCAGCAAGAAGCGTGTTGATTGTTGGAAGAGTGAAAGATGAACCGGAAATCCGAGTGATCTGTCATGTAAAGAGTTCTCTTGCTCCGGAAGGAGATGCTATCGCCTTTCGATTAGACAAAGAAAAAGGATTTCATTGGATTGGAAAATATGACATCAGTGCAGAGGACTTATTGTCTGGTGATGGGCGAGGGCAAAAGATCCGAAGTGCGAAAGAATTTTTAAAAGAGATCTTAGAGAATGGCTCAATGGAACAGGCAAAAATAGCGGAAGAAGCAGAAGAACGAGGAATTAAAAAGAAAACACTTTGGAATGCGAAGAAGGAGCTGCAGATTGACTCTGTGAAGATAGGAAATAAATGGTTTTGGATGTTGCAAGAAGAGTAAAGGAAGATGGCAAGATTACCATATCTTAAAGAATAGGGAATCTTGCCACCTTGAATAAAAGGAGTGAAGCGATGAAAAAAGTACAGATTGATTATGAACTGTTTCGAAAATTGATCTTTTATCATCTGGGTTCAGATGATCAGTATGAAGAAGAGATTCGAAATGGCTTGGAAGAAAAATTGGATGCATTAGTCAGACATGAACTCTATACGAAGTATAAGACTGCTCCTTCTGAGGAAGAGCAGGAGAAAGCACGACAGGAATATTTAGATAAGCGTGGAGTGTCAGCCAGTTATCGATGGTGATGTTTGTTTTGGGAATATAGAACAGGAGCGTGGCACGCACCTGTATCATACCAAACAAGGAGAATTGCTGTAGGGTGTAGCCGATACAGTACTGGCTGATTTGAAAGCTCCCGGCAGGGCGCAAGGGTACTTTTGATGGACGTTAGGCTGTCGAAAGTGCTTTTGCGTTACTTTTGACAAAAGTAACAAAACATAATCGCCATATCTGGCGTTTTAAAATGAATGAAAGGAGATTTATTGAAGAGGACGATTAGTTTTATGACAGGAAAAGGCTCCCTGAACCATAATAGTAGAAAATTTCATGCAAAGAATACGGATCCGAACAGAACTCATTGGAATGTTGAATATTGTAATGAAGATATCAAAGACGTATATCATGAATTATTTGACGACGCCTTGAAGCGTTACAATGATAAACAGACTCGAAAAGATCGTAAAATAGATGATTACTACGAAAAGATACGTTCCGGGAAACAAGAAAAATTATTTCATGAGGTTATCCTTCAGATCGGTGATAAAGACAATATGGGATCAGAAACGATGGAAGGACAACTTGCTGCAAAAATATTAGATGAATACATGAAAGGATTTCAAGAACGGAATCCTACGTTGCGAGTATTTGCTGCTCATCTGCATTTAGACGAAGCAACACCGCATCTACATATTGATTTTATCCCCTATGTTACAGGAAGTAAGCGAGGACTTGATACAAGAGTATCTTTAAAACAAGCCTTATCGTCATTAGGATTTAAAGGTGGTTCCAGAAGTGAGACGGAGCTAAATCAATGGGTACAATCAGAAAAGGAAAAATTAGCCATGGTCATGAGGGAAAATGAGATAGAATGGGATCAGAAAGGAACTCATGAACCACATCTTTCTGTATTGGATTACAAGAAAAAGGTTCGAGAACAGGAAGTAGAAGAATTAACGGAACATAAGAATTTATTGGAACATGATTTGCATGATATCAGTGAATGTGTGGATGAGATCCAAAAGGAAAAAGAACAGGCAGAAAAAGAGAGAGATGCGGTAATTAAAAAGACAGAAGTGTTAGAAAAACGATTTTCTGCACTAAATTCAAAAGCTGGACTTGTTGACTCACATGCACGTGAGTATGGATATTATCCGGAAGAATGGCTGCCAGAAGCCGGAACTTTAGAGTCTGCAAAATCTTACAGGAAGAGAATATTTCCTTTGGTGAAAAAAGTTGCGAACATGATACAGGCATTGTATAGCAAATATTTAGAACTGAAAAGCAAAAATCAAAAGCTATCAGATCGAAACCTGGATCTTGAAAATCGTGTAGATCGGTTGCGAGAAGAAGTATCTGTTATAAAGAAAGAGAATGTAGCTTTGTTAAATGTAACATATGATATGGATCGGGTTGTAGCTGTTTTGGGAGAAAATAAGGTGAAGGAAGCAATAGAAGTGGCAAAACATTTGGAACAGGCAAATGCAAAGCAAAAAGGTAAGAAGAGACGTATAGATAGAGAGGGGAGATAAAGGGATGAAGAAATAAAATCTATGCTAAAAAAGCAAAGTCTAGACATTGTTTTTTGGAATTGTAAATCAGAGAGAATAGATTTATATAGGCGAAGAGAGAAAATAGCTTTGGCAGGCCTTTGAGAATTAGGTGAATGCTCTATAAGTAATGTGATACAAGGAAAGGTAAAATAGAATTTGTGGAAATGTGCGTTACAAGATGTAAGCAGAAACTCTAGCACAAAAAACTTCCATTTCTTTTTTTGATGAAGTATAATGTAAGCAACATATTTGAATTTGCAGCGATAGAAAATCAGAAGAATATATTGAAAAATAAGCATTTGAGGGAGTGACACGAATCGTGTCACATATGTGAAAGAACGTTTCTTTCATTGTTTTATGCTTTGGGATAAGGTGAAGGTGTTAGAAAGACAAACCAAATCAGAAAGGATGTAAAATGATGAAAAAGAACGAAAAAAGATGTTTATTACTTGGAAGTGTATTCCTTGCAATGTTTGTGTTATGGACAGCGCTGATTCAGATGGTGGATGTGCAATCTGTTGGTCAAAATGAAACCAGTATTGGATTTGCAACATTCAATTGCTGGTTTCACCATTTGATAGGGGTGAATAAGGTGATTTATACAATTACTGATTGGATGGGCCTGGTACCTATCGTTGTATGTTTGGTTTTCGCGGGTGTTGGGTTGATTCAGTTGATTAAAAGAAGAAGTATTTTCAAGGTTGATGCAGATATTATGATCTTAGGGGTATATTTTGCTGTTGTGATCTTGGCATATGTGATTTTCGAAATTATACCAATCAATTACAGACCAATTTTAATAGAAGGAAGAATGGAGGCATCTTATCCATCTTCAACTACATTATTGGTATTGAGTGTGATGCCAGTTTTTATTGAACAAATCCAGCGCAGGTTGTCTGGTGATGTGGCGAAAAGAATCATAACAATTGTATCACTAGCTTTTTCGGGATTCATGGTGATTGGGAGATTGATTGCCGGAGTGCATTGGTTCACGGATATCGTAGGCGGTGTACTACTAAGTACCGGATTGGTTTTGATTTATAAAGCGACAGTTATGTTGGTAATAAAGGAAAAATAGAATTGGAATGGGAGGTGCAGATTTTGGAATTTCATGAAAAACTTCAGGAATTAAGAAAAATCCGAGGTTTGACACAAGAAGAATTAGCCGAGGCATTATTTGTTTCTAGAACTGCTATTTCAAAATGGGAATCTGGAAGAGGGTACCCAAGTATAGATTCGTTAAAAGAAATATCTAGATATTTTTCTGTATCCATTGATGATTTGTTATCTGGAGATCAATTGATTTTCATAGCAGAAAAAGAAAACAAATCAAATCTCAATAGTTTATGCGACTTATTATTGGGGATTGTTGACTTGCTTTCTCTGATGTTGATATTTCTGCCGCTATATCCCAAGCCAATTAATAGTTATATTTACTCGGTAAATCTCCTTGGGTATGTAAATAACAATACTCTCATTATCAAAATATATTGGGCGTTGTATATCAGTTTAGCGACAATAGGAATCGTGAAAATGCTGATGGTCTATTTCAAACTCGAAAAGGGAAAAAAGATGATTACTGACTTATCTGTAGGAATCAGTATAATTGCTGTTTTGTTTTTGGCTATGGCGAAAGAACCATATGTGACAACAGTAATGTTCCTTTTATTACTTATCAAAGGTGGCCTATTTTATAGGCAAGCCAAGGTAGGGTAATAAGATATTGTTCTCTACAACTTCCTGACTGTAGGGGAATTGAAATGTTGTATAAGTATTATAGCATTTAAGACTATTAGTTGATTTTGATATATAGCATATTGCTGACAATAAAATGACAATACAATTAAATGAAAAGGTAGAGAATATATGTAAAACAGTTCAAAAACGAACTGTTTTAAAGCTGAAATAACAGGGAAGAACTACAAAGCAAATAGAACTTTGCGAGTTTGAATAAGCAATGAGTCATGCAAGGCTAAAAATAAAAAGAGAGGATCGGGAGCATTTATGTTCACGATCCTCTCTTTTTATTTTTAGCCTTATAGGGCGAAAGCCCTTATCGAGATGGCAGGACGGACTGAAGGAAATATACAAAGCCCTAAAAAGAACACACGTTCTAAAAATAGATTGAAAAAACTATTTAATTATAGTATAATAGCAAAAACATCAAATTTGTAGGCAGGTGAAATATGTTAGAAAAAATTATAAAGCTCACAAATGAATATATAGAAAGTATGCCTAAAACTGAACGAAAAAAATATGGACAGTTTTTTACTAGTAAGGAAACAGCACGTTTTATGGCTGGATTATATCACATTGATAAGAAGCTAAATAAAATAAGTGTACTTGATGCTGGAGCAGGATCAGGTATATTGACATGTGCATTTATTGAAAGGCTAGAGACAATAGACTTCATTGAAGAAATAGAATTTACTTGCTATGAAAATGATGAGAATGTATTACCATTATTAAAACGAAATATGGAGTATTGTAAGGAGAAAACAAGAAAAAAACTTCAAATTAATATTATTGAAGAAAATTATATTCTAAGTCAATCTCTCGATTTTAATCAGATGATAGGAAGTAATACAGATCCTAAAAAATATGACTTTGTGATTGGAAATCCACCATATATGAAAATTTCTAAGAGTGCGCCAGAAGCAATGGCAATGCCAGAGATATGTTATGGCGCACCGAACTTATATTTTCTTTTCGCTGCGATGGGGTTGTTTAATTTGCATGATAATGGAGAAATGGTTTATATTATTCCACGTTCATGGACATCAGGTGCATATTTTAAACGATTTAGAGAATATTTTTTAACAAAAGGAAAGTTGGAACATATTCATCTTTTTGTTAGTAGAAATAAGGTGTTTGATAAAGAGAGTGTATTACAAGAAACTATTATTGTTAAGGTAAGAAAAATAACTGAAGAACCAGAAATGGTTACAATTACATCTTCGAAATCAAATAGTGATTTTGGGGAGATAACATCATTGATGGTTCCATACGATTTAGTTGTGTCAGGTGCGAATCATTATGTTTATCTTGTAACGGATAAGGACGAAGTAGAGGTTTTGAAGAAATTGCATAAGTTTAAGAAAACACTTCCTGCAATTGGTGTAAAAATGAAAACAGGTTTGACAGTTGATTTCCGTAATTGTGAAATTTTGAGAGATGAAAAAGAAGAAGGAGCAATACCATTATTTTATTCACAACATATAAGGCATGGGAAAGTAATATTTCCAATAAAGAAAGAGCATGAATATGTAGTGCCTGAAAAAAAGGGGTTAATGCAAGATAACAAAAACTATTTGTTTGTAAAGCGCTTTACTGCGAAAGAAGAACCAAGAAGATTGCAATGCGGAGTGTACTTAGCAAAAGAATTTCCTCAATATAAAAAGATAAGTACACAGAATAAAATAAATTTTATTGATGGAATTATGACAGATATGTCAGAATGTCTAGTATATGGATTGTATGTATTATTTAATTCAACAATTTATGATAAATATTATCGAATTTTGAATGGGTCTACGCAGGTAAACTCAACAGAGATTAATGCAATGCCAGTACCAGATTTAGATATTATTCAGGAAATGGGAAGAAAAATAATTAAAAGCAAGGATTATTCTGTAACAAGTTGTAATTTAATACTGGAGGCATATTGTGGATAAGAGAATAGAAGAAGCAAGAACGTTTTTGGAAATTATAGGAATGCCCAAAGCACAGCAATCAGATTTATGTTGTTATGTAATATTAGCAATGGCAAGAATAAAACCAGATACACCTTGGAGTCAGACAACGAATGAATGGATTGGCATTCATGATATTATTCAGTTTATTAATAAATTTTATAAAATAAATTATGCAGAGAATAGTAGAGAAACAGTTCGAAAGCAGGCATTACATAGATTTCGGACAGCTGCATTAGTAGAAGATAATGGAAAAGCGACTAATAGTCCTAATTATAAATATAGATTAACTAAAGAGACAGTAAAATTGCTAAAAAATTTTCAAACACCTGTATGGGAATCAACATTAAAAAGATTTTTGCATGTTCATGAGAAATTGGTGGATATCTATGCTTCGAAAAAGAAAATGACAATGATGCCAGTGAATATAGATGGAAAAGATTTTAAGTTTTCAGCAGGTAAACATAATCAACTTCAGAAGGATATTATTGAAGAATTTGCACCGAGGTTTGCACCAAGTTCAGAGTGTTTATATGTTGGCGATACAATACAAAAAGATCTTGTAAAAAATGTAGATAAATTGAAAGAACTAGGTTTTGAAATTACACTTCATGATAAAATGCCAGATGTAGTATTATATCGAGAAGATAAGGATTGGATTTATTTTGTTGAGTCAGTAACTTCAGTAGGTCCGATGGATCCAAAGCGTATATTGGAAATTACAGAGATGACAAAAGATGTTACAGCAGGAAAAATATTTGTAACAGCATTTTTGGATTTCAAGACGTATAAGAAATTTGCTGAAGAACTCGCATGGGAAACAGAAGTTTGGATTGCTGAAATGCCGGAGCATATGATACATCTAAATGGTGATCGATTCATGGGACCAAGAGGATGAAAGATGTGAATATAAAAACAACATAAAAAGAACAAACAAACATCAAGAGTATATAATCATATAAATCAGGAAGAAGTAATAGATTGAGTAATTAGCTGATTTGAAGGATTTAATGATAAGATATAAATGGTGCTTAGAATCAAAATCTAAATGAAAAGATGTATTAAACAGACATATGTAATAGCTTAAAAAGGAGAAGAAATTTCTAAAAAAGAAGGAAATTTCTTCTCCTTTTGTCAATGTAAAAAGTATAATAATACGATGTGGTGTTTTGTTTATGTTTTGAAAAAATTTTTTTGAGATATTTTTCTTGACATTTTCTTGAGAGAAATATATAATTTTAAATGTGGAAAATTAACGAGCGGAGGTGATAAGATGAAGTTTAATTTTGATTGGAATTATGTGGCAGCAGGTGCACCGTACATTACTATAAGCGGATTGGCACTTGGATTCAATGCTCCATCTATCGCATTGCTTGGAAATCCAGAAGAGGTTATCATAGGATTTGATGATCAGACGATGACTATTGGAGTTAAGAAATATGATGGCAATGAAAATGTAAAATCATATAAATTTTACAGCAGAATGAAGAATGGTTGGGTAAGAATTGGGTGTAAAGAATTCATAAAATATCTGTCTTCATTAACAGGGTTAGAATTTAGTCCGGCAATTCGCTATATTGCCAAATATGACGAGCAAGAAGAAATTTTGTATATTTCTGTATTGGATGCACTTCAAAGTCAAAAAGACGAGGAGGTGGATGAAGATAAGTAAGTTAATTCAATGTAAACAAAAAGCACATTGATAGCTACGGCAATAGCTAAAATGCGCTTCTGTTAGTGTGCTATATACACTTCATACAAAGAAAGTATAGCACATTTATGACAGATTTCAAGCAAAAAATATCTTAAAAGGAGAATTTTTATGCGAAAAAATGGAATATATGATTCCCTGAAGATAAGGGAGAAAGGATGTGCTATATGAAAAAGTATGTATCAGACTATCTGAATAAAGGAATAAAAGGTCATTTTAATTATGAATTTGTGGATGTAATTGTGAATGACGATAATTTGCTATTTATCGATCCAATATTGATTGAAACTTCGGGAGATCAGTGGAGTAAAGATGCTAAGGCATTAATTCAATCGTTCTTTGACGCTTTTTTCGAAGCATATAATGAAAAGGATGAATTAAAAAAGAAAGAGTTGCTGTCCCATGCTGGAGAGCAGAATGGAACACGTCTTGGTTATGGAAGAGGAGATAATGGTAAGGGTAATAGTGTTAAAGGATTGCTTGATATTTTTACTCCGTTAGAAAAGCTTATACAGGAAATACCTACTATGGAAAAAGCAGAAGATTTACCGCTTTTAATTCCTGATTTTGCGAAAGATGGGCTTTCAGATTTACTGACAAATATATTACATGCTCAGTTGAATGCATTTACTATGCAACAAATGTGTAAATATGGACTGAAAAGTAATGGTAATACACATTTTTGGAGTTGGGATAAGGAAAAAGCTTGTTGGATTCAATTAGAAAAACCATCATTTTATGTTGATGGTCAAGAGTTATTACTTGTTCCTAAGCAGATTGTTAGGAAAAATTATTTGTTTAGTACAAGTCAGTATTTTAATAGAATTATATTGGAGCGTATACGGGAAGAAGGCGGATATATGGATGGAGACAAGCCTATTCCTAAAAAAGAAGTTGTGAAGGCAAAGCGTTTTTCGGGAGAGCATTGGCAGTATGATGAATCTGTTTCATATACAAAAAAGAACAATGATGCACTAGATGAATATCATAAGAAGTTACCAATATTCTATTTCGAAAATGGGAATTCTATGCAGGATGATGAATTAGATGAATTGATTTATGGATATCCTGTTTCGCAAACAGCGTGATATGGAGTTGTATTTGCAGATATTATGGCAACAAATTGGCAACAGAAATAAAATACCGGCGAAAAAGATACGAAACCTAAACAAATATATTTAAGAATATCTTTAGACTTGCCGAGTTTGAATAAGCAATGAGTCATGCGTGAGTAAAAGCGGAAACAGCCAGAAAAGAGCATTTATGTTCTTTTCTGGCTGTTTTTGATTTTGGGAACATAGGACGAAAGTCAACATCGAGATGTGCATGATGCTGGGTACAGGGAAGGATAATTATGATGAGTGGTATATCCAATGTTGAATTTAAAGAAGCCAGGTATTGCAAAATTAAATATGAACTTCACAATACATCTCAATATACTCCTCAAACCGAGGAAGTGCCAAAGTCAGTTCTCCACGAACAGACCCATTCACAACCCCACGTTCCATTAACCGCTTCCGATAAGTATTCAATAATTGTGGAGAGATCGCCAACTTCTCACGAATCTCTCCCGTCTTATGAATTCCAGTAGAAATCACATAAACAATCTTCCGGTCAAGTTCAGAAAGCTCACTCCAGATTTTTTCATAAGCATAAATAATCAATTCCTCATCAAATTTAGAAAGCAGTTTTTCAAGTGCATCATTTGTTTCCCATTTTAAATAACCAAGAATCTGGAAAGCAAAAGGATAGCCCTTTGTAAGTTTCGTCATCTCAACAGCCTCACTTGGAGAAATATTAAATACAGAACGATAGCTCGTCGTAATTGCAGGAATACTCAGTGGTTCCAGAAAAATCTTTGGAGCACGATATAAAAATGTCAGGCTCTTTTCATTCTGAAGATTGCTGATGTTATCAAACAGGCCAGCCATCACAAGATAGACAGGATAATTTTGTGTAATATAAATCTGAAAGTTACTGGCAAACACTTTAACATAAGAATTATTAATAATCTCATCAATGATAAAAAGAACTTTTTTTCCTTTATTTTTTAACTTTTCAAGAATATTACGAAGCATATCCTCTTTTTCTAAAGAAATCCATGTACCATCCATCCATTTTGTTTTATAATAAAATACATAATATCAAACAAATAATTTGTAACAAATAATGATTATAATACAATAAATATGTAACAATTAATGTTTAATAAAATTTTCATAAACAATAGATTCTCAAAAAAATAACAACAAGTCTTTGCCCCGTAAGTAAATTTATTAAAGTAAACTAAACAATACCAACAAAATAAAAAGAACCCTACGGGTTCGCGAGTGAAAATATGAAACATAATTGAAAAAACAAAAAAGAAAAGGAGAAGAAATTATGAAAAAATTTATATTTTTCACTTACGCAAAGAAATTTTTAGAAGGAATCATAAATGGAAATGAAATTTTAGAAAATCCAGCAGTTGATTTTACAGTACGTGCAAAAGCAGGAGAATTCGATAAAATATCAGATATAGAATATAATGAGCTTTTAGCCTATTGTGAAGACGCCAATTCCATCTGGAAGAAACAGACAAAAGGAACGGCCGCTCAGTTATTAGCGAATGTGATGCATGTTGCAAAAGCTGATAAAGAGACATTTATATATATGGCAGATCTACTAGATGAGGCACAGTATGAGAAAGCCAAAGAAGAAAAGAAAGAACCGATTCCAAGTGAAATCTTTACAAACTATGTTGCCAGATTTATCGAAGGAATTGCAGACGGCAATAAATTATTGAGAAATCCAAAGAATAAAATGATAGATCAAGAAAAGATCGGAGAATTAAATGATATTGATGGAGAAGAATACGGAAGATTAGTGGCACACTGTGAAATGGCTTCAAGATTTTGGAGAGGAAAAGGTGCAGAAAATTCTGCAAGACTTCTGAAAAATGCGATGAAATTCTGTAAGATAACGAACACAGTATTGTTTGATACAGTACAGGCACTTGATGATTCTTATTATTTCAAAATAGGAGAACTTGAAACTGCACCAGAAGAAGAATGGGATTGTGAATTAGATGAAAACGATATGCTCATCGAAAAAGAGAGCTTTAGTAATGTAGTGAAAAATTTCTATGGAAAAGACATTGAGACGTATACAGATTATATGATGATATTGCAAAATAAATATGATGGAATCTGGCTTCGTCGTGAGGCTCGTGATAGTACCAGAGAAAACGACTATATTGAATTTAACTATTTTGAAAGAATCCTAAATGAAAAAAGAGATCTTAAAACATGGAGACCAAAAGAAATCTATGATTATGTGCACAATCAGATCTATGGTCAGGAAGAAGCTGTAAAAGCGGCATCTATGTTAGTATATAATCATATCAGAGGACATAAAAGAAATGTACTTTTCCTTGGCCCAACAGGATGTGGGAAAACAGAAATCTGGAGAGTTTTAGGAAAGCTCTATAAGAATATTCGAATCATCGATAGTACAAGAATCACACAGGAAGGATGGAAAGGAGAATATAAGTTTCAGAATGTGTTTGACGGAATAGAGGAAGATACCGCAGAGAATATGATCCTGGTATTCGACGAATTCGACAAAATGTGTGAACCTCTGTATGGATCAAATGGATCAAATTATAGTACAGCGATTCAGAATGAGCTGTTAAAGTTCATGGAAGGAACAGATATTGAATGTAAAGATGATAAGGAGAAAGCCAAGATAAAAATGATCAACACATCTAAGATCAGCTTTGTATTCTGTGGAAGTTTTGAGAGCATGATGGTAAAGAAAAATATGAATATCATATCGCATCTGTAAGATTTCTTCCAGGAGAATGCAAAGAATTCAAACATTTATTTAAAAGTGCGATAAAATATAATGAAGCGGAATTTAATTAATTCACAGATACTGATATAATGAAAATAACATTATTATCATGAAACGATCAGGAGGAAAGACACAAAAATGAACATCAAAAGAGTAGCAGTTCTAGGAGCAGGTGCCGTAGGTTCCTACGTCATCTGGGGACTTTCAAATAATAAAGATATCACACTGGGAGTTATAGCCAGCGGAGAGAGAAACGAACGCCTCAAAAAACGAGGCATAATGATCAATGGAACCCAATACACTCCAGAAGTTTGGACACCAGAAGAAGCAAAAAATGTGGATCTTCTGATCGTATCGCTAAAGTACGGAAGTCTAAGAGGCGCATTAGATGATATCCAGACGATCGTAGGAGAAAACACAACTGTTATGAGCCTGATGAATGGAGTTGACAGCGAAGAGATCATCTCAGAGAAAATCGACAGATCACACATTTTATATTCCTTTATCAAAGTAGCATCTCAAGGAAAAGAAGACGGATACCATTTTGATCCGGAAACAACAGTAGGAATCTACTTTGGAGAATTAGAAGAACCATACGAAAGCGAACGTGTCAAAGCGGTCAATGATATTTTTGAAAACACAGGACTCCATTGGATTATTACAGATGACATACAAGCAGAAATCTGGGGCAAATTTAGACTTAATGTCTGCAATAATCTGCCACAGGCAATCTTGGGAGCCGGCGTTGGATGCTATGAAGACAGTGAACATATGTCAGCGATCCGCGAAGGCTTAAGACGAGAAGTAGAAGCAGTTGCCAAAGCAAAAGGAATTGATCTAAGCAAGATCAACGCAAAATCCGGCAGAGGAAGTGCGGTTAAAGCTTCCGCAAGATATTCTACATTACAAGATATTGACGCTGGTCGCCACACAGAGATTGATATGTTCTCTGGGGCAATGATGAGAATGGGAAAAGAACTTGGAATTGCAACCCCATATAACGAATACACGTATCATATGATCAAAGCACTGGAAGAAAAGAATGACGGAGTATTCCAATATCAAGGGGGAAATGACAGAGTGTCATGGTCAAAATAAATATACAAGGAGGAAAAAGAAAAAATCAAAAAATAGAATATGGAAGATTTTTTGCATGATGATCCTGATCATTATTACAGTGGTATTTTTGGAAGCAGGGATTCTTTATGCAGTAAACAAAAGAAAACAAAACAATGACAGTTCCTTTTGTGAAAAAATTAGTATTATGATAAATAGACGATGGTCAAAGACGCTGATATAATAAATATAAAGAAAGCACGAAAAAACGTACAAAAACAGGAATAAAATGAATAATATATCAGGAGGAAATGATCATGGGATTCTTTTTCAAAAATAAGAAAAAAAACAAAACAGAAGAGACGATGGCACAGGCATCAGAGGTAACAACGGAGACGACTACAGCAGATGGAATGATTCTATCAAGAGAAGGAATCAAGCTAGGGCTTCCAAGTGTCAGCATGGAAGAAGCGATTATAGCAGCAGGAGAACTATTAAGAGATCTTGGATATGTAGATGATGATTATATTCCCGCAATGATTCGAAGAAATGAAGAAGCATCTGTGTATATGGGATTAGGACTTGCAATTCCACATGGGACAGAAGATGCGAAGAAAAACGTCAAGAAGAGCGGGATCATCGTCATGCAGTATCCAGAAGGAGTAGAATTTAATGGCGGAACAGCCCAGCTTGTCATCGGAATCGCTGGAGTTGGAGATGAACATTTAGAGATTCTTGCACAGATCACAGAAGCAGTGACAGAAGATGAGATTTTGGAAAAATTAAAGACGACAACAGATGTTGCTTATTTATTTTTTATCATATACCAGAAGTCTATAGTGTGGATAATTCACAAGATTGAAAATCTGCGTATTGCCACCGGTTTCTTATAAATATTTCTTGTTATCTTATTTCCGTCACATATACGAAAGCCTATCAAATCAGAAATTTAAGAATGCATCTTCGCATGCTCATCCCGAAGATTCTCATACAATTTCTGAGAATCCCACTTCTGATTCTCTTCTGTTAAAATCGCTTTCAAAGGAATTCCAGCAATGCGCTTCTTATGAAATCCTTTAATTATCTGATCGATCTCAAAACCGGTCAATCCAACCATGATCATCATCTCATCATCAAAAGAAAAATCACCAGAGAGATCTTCGCAGAATTCGAATCCATCAATATCTGCCAGGTATCCAATGGGCTGTCCAAAGTCAGATTCATTAATCTGTTTGATACGAATCTTTAAAGGCATTAAAACCCTGCGGATATCCAGTGCACGTTTTTTGTCTTTGATATTATATAATAAAATCTGTTTTTTCATCACTTAAAAACCTTTCTATCATATTGTTAGAGATTACAGCATAACAACTGTTACACCAAGATCGCCTTCACCATATTCACCATCACGATAACCAGAGATACGTTTCTGTTTCTTTAACTGCTTAAAGTAATTATGCAATCCCTTACGCAGTGCACCAGTACCTTTTCCATGAACAACAGTGATCTGTGCCAAGTTAGCAAGACAGGCATCATCAATATATTTATCAAGCTGTGCGATCGCTTCATCAACTGTCATACCCATTACATTAATTTCAGGACGGATGGAAGCGGATTTGTTGATCGCAGTACGTCCACGGTTGCGGCTTTCATTTCTTTGGTTTTCACGTTTGACATCTTTTGCAGTCTTTGTGATCTCAAGATCTTTGATATTAACAAGAGAACGCATCATACCCATCTGAACATATAAATCCCCTTTTGCATTTGGAAGGGTGGAGACAGTTCCTGCAAGGGAAAGACTTGTTACATAAACTTCATCTCCTACATGGAAATCGCTTGCTTCATGGCGTTTCTTGCTCTGCTTCTTGGATTTATAAGCCATCTGGCCTTCTAGTTTTGTCATGCGGCCACGAAGATCGCTTCGCATATGTTCCATTTTCTTATTAGCATTTGGATTCTTATTTTGTTTCTTTAACTTGTTATATTCACGGATCGTAGAGTCTGCAACCTCTTTCGCCTCGGAAATGATGTTGTGAGCTTCCTCACGAGCTTCACGAAGCATCTTATCACGTTTTTCTTTGATATTGTCCTGACGGGATTTGAGACTCTTACGAAGTGTTTCAATTTCCTTGCGGTATTCAAGAATCTCTTCTTGTTCTTTCTCAATCGTCTGCTTACTCTTCTCAAGATCAGCTAAGATCGTTTCAAAGTCTTTGACAGATTCATCAATCTGTTCTGCCGCTCCTTCAATGATATGTTCATCTAATCCTAATTTTCTAGAAATTGCAAACGCATTACTCTTTCCAGGAATACCGATCATCAGACGGTAGGTTGGAGAAAGAGTTTCCACATCAAATTCACAGGAAGCATTTTCAATATCATCGGTAGAAAGTGCAAACATCTTAAGTTCACTGTAATGGGTTGTTGCCATTGTCTTGATTCCTCGATCGTGCAGATCACTTAAAATAGAAATTGCAAGTGCGGCACCTTCGATTGGGTCTGTACCACCACATAACTCATCAAGTAAGACTAAAGAATCTCTGTGAGCCTGCTGAACGATGGATACGATATTTGTCATATGAGAGGAGAACGTACTTAAATTTTGTTCAATACTCTGTTCATCCCCGATATCTGCAAAAATCTCACGGAAGATACCAAGAGAAGAACCCTGGAATGCAGGAATATGAAGCCCAGCCTGTCCCATTAAAGATAATAATCCAACGGTTTTTAAAGATACCGTTTTACCACCAGTGTTTGGTCCGGTAACGATCAGCATGGAAAAATCTTTTCCAAGAGAAACGTTGATCGGGACAACTTTTTTACGATCTAATAAAGGATGACATCCCTGTTTGATATTGATGATTCCATCTTCACGGAAAATAGGTTTGGATGCATCAAGATCCTTGGCATATTTGGCTTTCGCAAAAATAAAATCTAACAGGACAAGTGTTTTCTGATCATGCGCAAGATCGTCAACAACATAAGAAGCCTGTTCACTTAGCATAGAAAGGATATGCTCAATTTCAGACTGTTCTTTTCCTTCTAATTCTTTTAATTCATTATTTAATGTTACAACAGACATTGGTTCAATAAACAGCGTATTTCCAGAAGCAGACTGATCATGGATCATACCTTGGAATGAACTTCTGTACTCTTGCTTGACTGGTATGCAGTAACGCCCATTTCGCATTGTAACGATCGCATCCTGTAATTTATCCTGATTGGATGCAGAGCTTACCAGCGTAGTTAACTGTGTATGAATCTTTTGGTTTGTCTGTTTCATTGCACGACGGATATGTTTTAAAGTAGAAGAGGCATCATCACTGATCTCTTCTTCAGAAATAATACAGCGGCGGATCTCGTGCAGAAGATCATCTAAAGGAACAAGGCTTTCAAAAAGCTCGTCGAGAGAATCTGCTTCAAGATCGTCTTCCATGCGGACTCCGTAAGAAACGGCATTCTTTACAGATTCCAGAACACGAGCGATATCAAGAAGTTCCCCAGTTCCAAGTGTACCTCTCATCTTCAAACGGGCAAGAGAAGGGGAAAGATCACTTACTCCAAAAAAAGACACATTTCCACGTTTATAGATACGTGTCAATGCATCCTGTGTCTGATCCTGAGCGTTTAAGATATCAGCTTCTTCAGTCATTGGTTTTAAATTGGCACACATCAACTTACCTAGTTCGGTTGTTGCGTATCCTGTTAAAATATTTATAATCTTATCAAATTCAAGTGTTTGTAATACTTTTTGATTCATGAAAAATTCCTCAT
>OGRC01001182.1_pt1 | contig 17971 bp, 13 predicted proteins | sample 1553431 | NCBI WGS metagenome assembly OGRC01 (sample SAMEA2580064, study PRJEB22360) | human gut metagenome | biome: human gut; feature: human-associated habitat; material: faeces | place: Denmark | collected 2008/2010
CTGTGAGGTTCTTCTTTCGTCTATTGACATTATTTATGAATTACAGGAATGCTTAAGTCTATTACAAATCATATTTTATCAACAAATCTCTTTATCCATATCTGTTTTTATTTGTATTACATCCATTAAATTTCTATCCATATTTTTAAATTTAGTCGCATCATCTGATAAAAATATACTGAATGATAACATTGGATTCATAAACAAAATCACTTCTGCAATTAAATTATTATTCATATCTGGATGAATCATTAACATATGACAATTTAGTTTAACCTGTCGTAATAATTTTTGCATATCTTCATAAAGCGAAGATATGCCTGTAAATTCCTTGCATTTTGTTTTCATTTTTCCATTTATTGCTTCCTTGAGATAATTCTGAATTTCCTTTGCACGAATATCATTTAAATAATCATCTCCAAGTTTATATATTGCATATTCAAAGCCAATTTTTAATATCTCCATATAAAATCGATTGAAATCTATTTCTATATTATATTGAATTTCAGGTTTCGAAAAATGACTTTCACTTTTTTCTAATTTATTAATAGCTGTTTGTATTTCTTCCTCTGTTTTATTCATTCTGGATAACTTTTTTCGTAGTATATTCCTTGCCTCATCCTTAGAAGATGCAACTATTCTTAATTTATTATCATTTTGCTCAATATACGGAACCCTTGTAGGATGATAATTCGAGTCGACTCGAATTCGATGACCATTTTTATCTTCTCCCTCTTTAAAAGCATTTGGGATTTCTCCACTTTGTCCTTTTAATCCAAGACTCTGTCTTATTATTTTTATAAACATATTATTTACAAAATAATTATCAACATATGTTCCTAATCCACTATTACACTTCTTGCAAACATTAAATATTCTTAATGTTTCATTACCAAGTGCCTTCGGAATTATATGTTCTTCTGTCCAACAATTATGTTTATCAAATTCCGCTTCCGTTTTTCCACAAAATATGCATTTCTTATTAAAATATTTTTGCATTATTTCCTTCTTTCTTTTTATTTCATATCAAGCTCCTGCTCTACTTTTTATTTCATTACACCACTTTGATAAATTTAGTTCCACATCTGTACAACTTTCTAAATGCGATAATAAATGTCGTTGATTTAATAGATAAATAAAACATAATATTTCTTTTGCCGTTCGTCGTTTTTCTGAAGTTGATATTACACTAAAAAAATTCATATCTGACATAGATTTGGTTTGATTAAGTCTATGACTTCCATTATTTAGGATTAACCTATACATTAAATTTTTAAAATAATTTTTATATATTTCTTCTGGTAATACATTTAGTATATTTTGATCTGTTGAAACTTCATCAATTCCTTTTTTATATTCAAATGTTGAAAATGCTTCTAATACCTGACGCATAATATTACCTATTATTAATTCATATTCTACGGCATTTCCTAATGCAAACTCATAAATGATTTTTATAAGTTCTGTGTATTCTTGCCGTCCATTATATGGAAAATTAATTAAAGTTTGATTTTTCAATTCATAACATTGGTAAGTCGATTTATAACCATATTTTGTTTTATTTGCTTCAATCAACTCTTTAAAAATTTTTTCCGCATCATAGTATGTAAGTAAATCATGTGTCATAATAATTGCCCTAGTATCTTCATTCCCTAACAAAAATTTTCCAAGCTGATATCTTAAAAATGACATAATCCCTGTCTTATTCTCAATATCAAAACTTGATACCGGATCATCAATTAATAACAAATATTCTTTTGTGTAAGCTTTCAATTCTTCTTGATTCTTTAAAATACTCGCAAAAAAATAACATAAGCCAATTATATTTCGTTCTCCCTGAGATATCTGTGAAGGTTGTACCGGTTTTCCATTAGAAAGTAATATATAGTTATCATCTCGATAATCAATTTTAAATCGTTCGTTTGAAAAAAAGATATAACTTAAATTACTATTAATAATTGAAAGAGCTACCTTAACATTTTTTTGTTTAGCCTCTAATTCATCTAGGTGCTGTTTTGCATTAATATATATTTGTTGTTTTTCAAACAATTTTTCACGATCTTTCTTTAGCTGTACTTCACATACTAAATACTGAAGATATGACTCCTGAATATCAAAATGTGCAATTAAATCATTTATTTTTGTTAAACGATCAATGATTGGTTTTGTAGCTGTAATTTTTTTATTATAATCCTTTCTCTCAACTTCTAAAATTACCATTTGCTCTCTTAATTGAACCAATAAATTAGAAATATAATGAATGTTCTGTTCACACGGAGTATATGGATTATCAATTTTTCTTTGAATAATCAAATTATTGGTTTTAATAGCAGTATTTATTTGAGATAATAACTTCATGCATAATTCCGTTCTATCTGTAACTTTAAAAAAAGGTGAAAAATCAATCTTAACTTCTTCCATTAGAAAAGCTCCTAAATCTGCTTGATGTTCTTCAACTTCCCTATTAAGTACTTTTTGAATACTTTGAACCAAATTATGTTTATACTTTTCAGAAACTGGTTGCATACATGTAGGACACATACTAATTTTCTCATTTGAAAATACATTAATCATATTATTTAATTCCAAAGTCTTTCCACTTTGTACAAGTTCTAGTAAATAACATTCTCTTTCTGACAATTCTGGCTTCTCGATTTTTTTTCTTAAAAGTTTTATAATCTCTTTTTCATTATATTTCATGTTAAGTACTGGAACTTTTGTTGAAATTACAGCATCTCCTTGCTGAGCTCTTCGTAATTCTTTTAGTGTTTCATCAAACTCCAGAATTAATTGATCTCTTGTTTTTGATGTACTTAATGAAACAAATTTTTTATATGTGTCATCACGTACACTTGTATTCTGACGATTACCTTTTATTAATTTGTCTTTGCCTGCCCAACATTCATCCCCTTGAAGTGCAAAGCGCATTTTCTTTATATAATACTTTGGAGACTTCTCACAATCAATTTTTTCATGTTCTTTTACAACCGCTTCTTGCTCTTCATAATCAGTTTTACTCTTTTTTAATTCTTTTTGTGCCAATTCTATTTGTTCAACAAGTTCTGCCTGATGTCCTAACATAATAATTGTATTTAATCCTGATTCTCTAAATTTTATATTCTTATCAACATATTCCTCGTCAAATACAAAAATATGGGATTTTTCCTCATCTGTTAGCATAACTATGGAATTATTTATATCTAAAAATTCTGCATCTTCAATAGATTCTTGAACATCCCCTTTTGCTTTTTTTATTGCTTTAGCTAATGTGCTTTTTCCTGCGCCATTTCTACCATAAAGAAGTGTACCTTTACTCGACTTAAGTTTTTTACCGTTTCCATTGCAAGAATTAAGTAAAAATATATCTGATGCATTTTCAAAATTAGCACCTTTTAATCGTACCCCTACAATATCTTTTAACATTCTTAACCCTCCATAAAATAATAAACATCACAAATTTATTAGATTCCATAGCATCATCTTTCTAATATCATATAGATATACCGTCCATTTTGTAATCTGATCTTGGTCGGCATATCTATATGATTGAAAATTTATAATTCACTACATCAAATTTCAAAATAATCCCTTACAATCTTCTCTGTAAATAATTAATTTTAATAATATTTTCATAAATTAAACTTGTCTTTGAACATAATCATGTGCACATATAATCCTACTTCTTTGAACAATATCACCTCTAACAGCACAATTCCCTTTTGCACATCCTTCTATTGGAGTAAAATTTACGCACGAATTACATTTTCTACGTTCCTTTTTCATTCCATGTCCATCACATCTAATCATTTCATAACCAATAATATATTTTTGTAATTCTTTATCCGGAATCGTTTTCTGTAATTTTTCATTCGCATCATTTTTTAATTCAAAATGAATATCCTGCCCATCCGCATCTGCTCTTAATTTAATATTATTATTTAAAAAACCTACTTCGTTTAAATAATTAATTGTTTCGCAATCTAGTTTTTCAATAAAGCTTAAAATATCCTGCATTACTGTAATTGATAATCCATATCCTGTAGACATATACTCATAAAATATGCATCCATAGTAATTACCTTCTTTTAAAATTATTCCAATTACATAATCTCTAGATTTATAATCATCTGATAAATCATGATACATTTCATTTTTTCCATTGTATTGATATCTTTCCTGGTTTTCCTCTCGATATTTTATATTCTGTATTTTATCAATTGCAATTTGTTTTTTTGTTTTTTCTTCTAACATATCAAAACCATTTTGTTTAAATTTTTCAATCATCTTATCTCCATAAAATGATTGAAATTCTTTTTTACATTCTTCTAATATATTTAACTGTGTTGATAAAAATCTATCAAAAAAACTTTCAGGAATATGCAATTTACTTGAAAATTGTTTTTTTCTTTTTGCGATTGTTTTTCTTCTTTTTGCATATTGAATCACTCCAACAGATACATCTAATACTCCTGCTAATTCTATATCATTTAGTTTATAGATTTCTTCAATAGCATCATATATATTTATTTCAATTGGTATTCCATCGGCATCTTTTTGCAAAAGTTCCATAAATTGTTCATATTGTATTTCGTATCTTTCATGCGGTATTCTTATATACCAAGGTGCCGTTTTCGTGATCTCATTATAATAATCTAAAGAAGCTCCCCAATCCTCACATACTTCTTTCTTATCAGTTTTATATATTCCACATACTTTTCCATCATACAATTCACATGTTTTACATGTCTTATTCAATATCATATTTATATTTCACCTTTATATAATCACATTATGCGTTTCTAAATCACCTTATATGTTTTCATATGACCATAATTCTTCTGAAAATCTATCACAGTCTTTAATACCTTCTGTATCTGGCATAGCCAACATGAGTAATCTTTTCGGTCTTGTCATTGCAACGTAGGCTAACCGCATCAATTCCTGTCCCAGTTCTCCTTCCATTAAAAGTTTAGGAGTAAGTGTATTCCCTGTACGACTTTTTATATATACTAACACAGCCTCGTAAGATTCGCCTTTTACACCATGAATTGAAGATCTAGTGTATTTATCCTCTTTTTTCTTTTCAAAATAATTTTTCAATGCTATTTTTTTGAAATTCGGTGTTTTTGTATCACTGCGTTTTATTTTAAAAGTAGTTTTTATATCTTTATCCGATGATATTTCATACTTATATTTTTTACAATATTCTGCAAAATCTACAGAAAAATCATTTACCCATTCTGCAATTTCCATATCTACATCCGGCATATTAACTAAAATCTCTATAATAAAATCTTTCCAACTTTCTTCAGTAGTATTTTCCCGTATTTTTTGTTGCATCACATATCTATCTGCATCTTCATTAAAAATCATATTATACGTTGCTTTCTCTGTACTCTCATATGCTTTTTTTCGTGATCCATACTTCCATTCATATGCAGCATTAGCAAACAATTCTATTTCTTTACTTTTCCATAATCCATTAATATCTGTATCAGAATATATTCTTCCTCTTGTTAAAACAGCAATATTTTTAGGTGATATCTCAATCTCCATTTCTTCACATTTACTGATAAAATAATTAATAATATCTGTTTCTGAATTATCCTTCATTAACAAAAGAATTGGCTTCTGTGCCTCATCCTTCCAATATCCTATTGCATTGTTACTCCTCATTCCTCTTAAACTGGCAGAAAAATATGATGTTGCATTACAGATATTTTGCGAACTTCTAAAATTTTCCGTTAATTCTATAGTCCTCCAATTTGTATCTTCTATTTTCTCTAAAAAACATTCCGGGTTAGCATTTCTCCATTCATATATTGATTGATCTGAATCTCCCACTAAAAACATTGATTCCATTCCTGATTCACTTAATAAATCAAATACTGCCATTTGATTTACTGATGTATCCTGTGCCTCATCAATAATAATTATTGGAAATCTTTCTGCTATAGCTGTTGCAATTGTAGGATATTTTTTTAACAATTGATAAGCAAATAATGCTGTTTCATTTTGAAAAATAATTCCACTGTCTAACAGCATTTTCTTATATTGCTTACATGGTAACATTGGCGCCCTTCCTTTATCACATTTAACCAATTCTTTTCCCTTATAAAATTGCTTATCAATACCATAATAAAATTGTTCTATATTATTTACACAACCTTTACTATGGCATGCGCTTCGCCAAAATTTATATGGTTTCTTCAATGTGTCAGTCATTGCAATCCTTGGGCGTACATTACCAACCATTTCAAGATGTCCATATCGTAATACAATAAACTCATCAATAAAACTATCTACTGTTCCTATGAAATGTGGATATCCTAATTCGCCCAAACTACCATGAATTGATTGGGCCTTTTCTTGTATCTCATTACTTGCTACATTTGTAAATGATAATACTGCTATACCACTATGATAGTCTTTCCAATCATCTATATAAGACAATAATTTATGTGCAACTGTATATGTTTTTCCGCTTCCTGGGCATGCTTTTATAACAACTTTTCCTTCGGCAGCTAAGAATTCTTTTTGTTCTTTTGTCATTTCTTCTTTCATAGCTAATTCTCCGTCACACTATAAATTGCATTTTTTAAATACTCTGGAATAATAAACTCTTTTTCAATTTTTTCTTCTTTATCTCTTTTTTCTTTCTGTTCACTAATAACTTGACTTATATACTGTGCAATTGCACCTTTACATTTATCACGAGTTCTTATAAACAACCACACACACGTTGCTTTTTCATTTAAACTAGATAAAGATTCAATCTTCTTTTCTAATTTTAGTCCTAGCTTTACATAGCAAGTTTTTACAGCTTCTACCATGTGATAAATATTATTTTCGTGACAGCACAATGCATACTCTAGTGTTTTAACAGCTGGAAATATATTAATTCCTGCTTCTGAACACAATGTTTTTAAATCATTATATCTGTCTGATGGTTGTCCCTTTTGTAAATTTGTAACAATATCTGAATTGACATCTGCATAATCATAATCTTTACTAATATAATCTTCTTCATCCTTTTTTGTACATCTATCATCATCCGTAGCAATAGAAACTTTTTTAAAACAAGTTTTTACTTGTTCTGATGAAAAAAGATTAATAAATGGCTGAAATGCAACACTATCTACATTAACTAACTCTACTGCATATTTTTCCAATGGCCTATCTAATGCTTGTGCCATTGCTGGAATTAAAATTGCTTCACTAATTCCTTCTACAAATAAAATTCCACGTGCAAAAAACATTTGAGACTTTGTAACATCCAAATATCTCTGTAAATATTTTTTATTATCTTCCGTTAATTTTGCTTCTGAAAACGGCAAACAATGTTTTGTATGTCCATGTTCATATATCAAATTAATATTTTCTATATCAATTTTAGCTGCTAATGTTGGAGAATGAGATGTATAAATAATCTGGATATTCCTGTCACTTCTATTTGCATCTTCTAAAAAACTATGAACCAACTCTTGTAGCTGTGGATGCAAATGAGCTTCTGGTTCTTCCACTAACAAAAGGTTTTGATAAACTCCGCCCTTTTTAATTGCCATATCTCCAAGTACTGCAGACATAAATAATAAATTATTATATCCCAATCCATTTTGATACAATTCAAAAGAAGCATTTGCAATTTCTTTTATCCTGCTACTTACTTCCGAATCAAGATCCTCATCTTCTAAAATGGAAATCTCAAAGTATATTCCCTTAGCATCTTCTTGTATTTTTTTCATGTCTGTATGACTTTTATAATATTCCTCTGCCTTTTCATATACAGGATCCATTTTATTTATCAATAACCACTTTGGTTTAACCCATGCACGTAAGGAAGAGGCGATTGAATCGAATCTTGGTTCTATTAGTCCAATATCTATCTGTTGATTTAAAAATTCTTGTTCAATTTTCGCAAGGTTTTTATTTATAGTAGTTTTTGTTTTCTTCAATTGCTCTTTTTTTAAAAGGCTGTTATTAGCATCTTCTAAAATCTGTACTAATTCTTTTCTAGTTTCTTCTTCTGGAACCATATTTCTAAGTAATTGTGCCAATTTACTATTTTTAGAAGGCTTCATCTCACTTTCTGAATCTCTCAATGCACCAAGAAAAACTACATCCATAGCCTCAAATGTATCTGAAGTTAAAGAGTTTCCTTCTACACCAAATCCCCAATAAACAGAACGAATTTTTTCTGTTCCATTAGGTGCAATATATTTTTCAAATTTTATATGAAAATCTCCGCCTTCCCCACTCTCACTCTGCGGATTCCAAATTTCAATCAATCTTTTAGGAACTTCTTCTAAATATACATCAAATTGTGCATAATCAGCCACTGTTCCATCCTCGCTAATATGGAAATCTGATTTTGAAAAAAATATATCTTTTCTATATGTTAGCGTAGAATAAGCAATTCTAATTGCATCTATCACTGAAGATTTACCGGAATTATTTTCTCCAATAATTGCATTTACACCTTGATTAAACGCCAATGTAACTCCATTTTGATCAAAAACTCTAAAATTTTTAATATCTAATCTTTTTAAATACATACTTCTCCTCATTTAGTTATTATACTTGATATTCATAAAATTTATTTTGTTCACATTCAATTTATTTTATTGAATATAGTTAATTATACTGATAATTATATCATGTTTTTGTTTATTTTCAATAATTTAAGAGCATATCGGACTGCCTATTCCAATATGCTCTTAGTAATAATATTTATTCAATTTGCGCAGAATAACTATTTTTTTATTTTATATTTTCAAGAATTCCTAAGTATCCTCTTAATATGCAAATTTCTTTTTCAATAAAAGATTCTGCGTTTTTTAGCGATAAATTATCTGTATCTATATAAAAAACATCATAATCATTCAGTTCACACAAGTCCCAAAGGAATACTAGTAGCATTCAAAATATAACTGTATTATTTTAAGCCGAGCATTTATCAGCTTGTAAAACTCGTCATGATCTGTTTATACTTCATGCACATATAATCATAGTTTCCTGCATAAAACTCATCAATATTCGCATTTCTTACCAGTTGATAATAATTAGCTATTTTCTTTCCTATAGCTTGTAACACTAAGTCCAGAATCGGAAATAAGAGTCTAGAATCTCTAAAGCTCACATCTCCTTTTTGAAGAAAGTTTTCGGATTGATGCATTACTTCTGAAAACAATACAAATGAAGCCTTTTTATATATTTTCAAAGAACGCTTCACTAGCAACATATTCTTCCTCATCTTCAGCGACCATACCCACTGTTACCTATGGTTCCGAGTACTTAATAATTTTACCCAGAGCATCCATTTCTTTAAGTGTTTCAATATCTGCTTTAAATTCTGTTCCTCGAACATCTCTGTTAAAGAAATGGAATCCCCAGATATGATAGTTATTATCATCAACAAAAGTTTTTACAGGAATAGCATTATCCTTCAACTGCAATAGGAAATCTTCTTTCCATTTATCATTTTCAACAAGATATGTACCTTTAGGTTCAATAAATACCTGAAGCTGCTCAAATCCATCTGTGTTATCTTTTTGTAAGAAAAGAACATAGTCTGGTTCAAAACGCTCGCCACCATCAAATGAGTAAATATGCATCTGACGTTCATTTCTCATCAAATACACCTTGCTATAGATACTTTTCAATTCATCAACATAATCACGGAAGTATGCTACAAACGCCTTTTCTTCTGAAGTCCCAAAATTATCCGTGAAAGTGAACCAATCCTCGTCTTTCAAATCAATACGCATAGAAGATGGAACAGTAGCATCATTCTGTGACATGCCTAAGCCCCCATCTTTAATGTCAGTATAATTGACGGTTTTGTTTTTAAATATATCACAAACATTGAAAGCACGAAATTCTTTTGTACCTTCATATTCTTCTTTGATAGCAGAAATAGAAGTGGCAATTTTGGTAATTACTGAAATAACTGCAGTTCCTAAAAGCTCAATAGGAGGTTCTTTATATTTACTTCGAATATCAATTTTTATATTTCCTAGATAATCAGAACTTGTTATAAATTCTCTTGTAGATTTCAAATTTGGAAATCTACTTTTTAGTGTATTAAATTTATAAATTGGAAACCTTGCAAGAGCCTTATTTACAATTGCGTAATTGATCCTTGCAATATCTCCTATAGTTGTGCTGTATAATTTTGTTTTTGTTTTATTATCATTGGAAGTTCCTTGTCCATCATCAAGGATAACATCTTCTCCAGATTGACCAGTAGCAATCATTACTGTATATATCTTGTCCCTTATAGAAGGCAATAAACCAGTAACATCTGCTCGGCTTTTTACAATTCGATCATTCATAAACACGATGCCCGTTTTATAAAGATCATCTTGTTTGAAATCGTCCTTTAAAACATATTGTCTTGTAACTGTTTTTTCTGAATTAATACCGATTTCACGCAAGGCTTGATTCAACTCAAAGATATATCTGCTGTCGTTTTGACAGTGATAGTATAGTTCTTCACAAATACGAAGTTCATTATCTACATCATTATCATATTTTCTTTGGAATTTGGACTGTTCATCCTGAACTATAAACGGACAATATCGAGCTCCACGCCCTATTAGCTGTGCCTCAGACACAGTGGCTGCTGATATTTTTTTACCACCTTGTCGTGTTTCGTAAAGACGTACAATATCAAATAAATTAAGTACATCCCAACCTTCGTCAAGTTTTTTAACTTCAAAAATAGCACGATATGGATTTGAAGTATCTTCCAATGAATTAAGTAATATCTGTTTTTCCTCAACCTCCTTATCATCATTTACAGAAACACAATGTTCTTCAGAAAACTCTTCCCTTAGTTCCTGTGCCAACATATCAAAAGATATTCCCTTAGTTTTAAAATATTTATATGCCTTATTCATAGTTGGGTTGTCAATTAAACTGGATATTCTTTCAAGCGTACTACCTGAAAGAGAACGTATATTTTCGCTGAATGCTCTCATAAAACCTTTGCTATCAGCTATCTTAGCAGATTTAAACAATACAACAGGTTTTATCGACAAGTGATTATCCTGAAAAACTTTCAATCTGTACTGGCTTAATACAAGTGCTTGAATAGCTCTATCCATAATATCTATATCAGAACGTAGTGTCTATAGTGGTTCAGTTGTCAAGACAAAAATCTAAGACTTTCATAATGAACTGATAGGTTGATAGGTTGATAAGTTACTGTATCTGTAGAGACGTACGTAGGATGAACTAGTTTTCTTTACAGATAATTAAGCTACATATGACATTAGCATTGCAGGATAATAATATTCCGCTGGTGTGTGATAATCCAATGTAGAATGATATCTTTCAAAGTTATAGGTGTGAACATATTGTTTGATAGCTGCTCTGGCTTCTTTGATATTATTATATTGTGTCAGGTAAGCTTCTTCATACTTAAAACTTCGAAACCATCGTTCGATCATGATATTATCAGCCCAACGACTTTTTCCATCCATGCTCTGACGGATACCATTTTCTTTTACAAAATCGATATATTGCTGGCTGGTAAACTGGCATCCCTGATCAGAGTTCAAAACCTGAGGTTTGGCTATCTTAAATGCTTTGTTTAACGCATTGATCACCATTCGGGTATCGAGAGTATCATCCACTTCCCATCCGACAATACAGCGGCTGTACCAGTCGATCACTGCAGTCAAATATAGAAATCCATGTTTGATCGGGATATATGTAATATCAATGGACCATGCCTGATTTGGTTTATCGATGACAGCATTGCGGAGTAGATAAGGGCAGGCTTTTGCCTGTTGCATACGCTTAGACAGATTCATCTTAGGATAGATTGGATGAATGTCCATTTCATTCATGTATCGTCTGGCTTTCCGACGACCGACTCTATATCCTCTGGCTTTTAATTGTGCAGACATCTGTCTTGTACCCCAGGTTGGATTATCCGTATGGAGATGATCAATGATCTCTTTACATACCAGTTCATCATCAGATACTGGAGATCCTTTGTAATAAATACTTGTACGGTTGATATCAAGTAAGCTTGTGCCAACAGAAGCAGGAAGTTCTTTAGTCGTCAAAAGGTTTCGGACTAAATTTACTCTCGTAGTCAGGTCCGCAAATTTCTTCAGATTTTTTTTTGAGCCAGTCCACCTGCATGGTTAACTGACCAACCTTTTTTGCATACTCAGTTTTTTCCTTGCGTTCTTCGACAAGCTTTTCCTTGAGGTTTTCCTCACGTTTGTCGTCAAACACAGCAGAAGCATTGTTCAAGAATTCTCTTTTCCAGTTACGGAGAAGATTTGGTTGAATATTGTTTTCTGTTGCTAAGGTATTGAGATCTTTTTCTCCTTTGAGTAGCTCGATCGCAAGGTCTGATTTAAATTTTGCACTAAAATTTCTTCTTTTTCTGGACATGCCACTGAATCCTTTCTTATGTATTGATTTAAGTATATCAGATTCATTAAGATCTGTCCGAAAAAGTGTCTTAATTTATGAGACCATTATAGTCTTTATTTCTTTAGAATAAAGATCAGCACGAAACTTGTGCAACGGATAATCAAAAATAATTTTATTTTCGTATTCAGCACGGATCTGAGGATTTGCTAAGTCACAGGTTGCGGTAAATTCTAATAGAATATTTTCATTATTTCTGTTAAAAATACTTTTAACCGTCTGTTCCCATGAGTGCCTACTTTCTTTTTCGTGCTTACTCAATTTCTTTGTAGTAACATTCAAGTGATGTGCTTCATCAGAAATGAGTACTGTCTTTATATCGTCAAAGTCATCAAAAGAAATACCATTCTCTCTGGTTAACCACATATCTGTATGGAGCCTCTGTGTTGTGGAAAAACAGATATTAATCGCATCCGGATCAGCTGCTTGAAAATTTTCTACTTTTTTAATTGGTACACGTTCACCGTCAATTACTATTTCATCAGAAAATAAGTATTTGTTTGATGTAGCATTAAGGAAGTTATCCTCTGTCTTTTTTACAATCGTTGAGAGATTTACGAAAAACAAGAAATTTCTATAACCTTTTTTATATAAGTAGAGCATTAGTCCAGCCATAATCAAGGTCTTACCACTGCCTGTTGCCATATGAAAAAGCACCTGAGTAGGGCGTGGACATTTGGGACTTTCAAAATGGGTTATAAAATTCTCAAAAGCAGTTTTCTGGTATTGTCGCAACTCAAAATCCGAATTTAGATTTGCCGAGATATACAATGGTACATCAGATGTATATCCACTTTCACGCAAAAAATCTATTTTTTCATGTAAAAATGCCATCGACTAGACCTCCCCATAAAAACTTCTTGTGAAAGTTTTATCCTCATCACTGATACCATACTCTTCATCGTCAATGTCGCAATAATTCACATACAGTAAATTCTTATCAAGCAATTCCATTAGGAAACGTTTCTGGTCATCGAGTGAAAGAGCATCAAATTCATCTGCATTAGTATTGATTTCTTTTGGATTCACCTTGCTGTTTATAAAACCGGTTTCTATGATGCGAATGTATATATCTTTGATCTCATCTAAAGAAGAAGCAGACTGAATTTCATCTACAAACTTTTGATTAGCTTTTGCAAGTTCACAATAAATAAAAGAGCCCCCGCCTTGCCAATTTACATCTTTGGAAATACCACCTTGATCTCCGTTAATTACTTTTTTCAATCTTTCTACTGCCAAGTGTTCTACATAATCCATTTGATCAATACCTATATAACGACGTTTCATTTTATGGGCTACTGCACAAGTCGTTCCAGAACCTAAAAAGAAATCTAAAACTAAATCATTTTCTGTTGTTGCTACTTCAAAAATACTTTTTATAAGATTCTCAGGTTTAGCATAGTCAAATTCATCTCTACCAAACATTTCATCAATTTGAGAATTTCCATCCTTGTTTTTACTCTCAAACAATACAGCTTTTAGGAAGTCTTGCATCTCAAAATCAGAGATAATGGAACTTAATTTTCCGGTCTTATCGTCATCAGACTTAAATTTTCTTGCGTACGGTTTAGAAATATTCAAAAAATCATAATCGTCAGGAAAAACAATTGCTCCAGCATTGTAGTAATAATCAAATGTATCTTTGGTAATTGCCCAAGTTCTTTTTTCACTAGCAGGATACTCTTTTTTTGTTTTTGGATCAATCATTGTAAAATATGAATTAGGACGTTTGTTTGCAGGCTGTTGCGATGTTAGATCTGCTATTCTCCAAGGCCTTCCCGGATAATCTGGTGTTTCATAATACTTTCTCTCAACGCTTCTGCCAACAACCTCATTATCATCTGGAACATTTGTATAAACTAATATCCAGTCAAAATCCTGAGAAAAATTATATGGTACATCTGACTTTCCATTTCTTGTACGACGAGGAATAGTTCCAACAAAGTGTTCTGCGCCAAAAATGTCATCTGCCATTACCTTCAAATAGTGCATACCATCTTCACTAATATTTATCCATATTGTACCACCTTTTTTTAATAGCTTTTTTGCTATAGCCAATCTATCTTTCATAAAAACAAGCCAAGAAGATAAATGAAAATTAGAATTATATTTAAAGGTATCTGTTGCAGTACTCTTCTTGAAAAAATATGGTGGATCTATATAAATGCACTTAATTAATCCTGCATAGCTTTTGAGCAAGGAAGATATTGCTAGTAGATTATTTCCTTTGATAATTAAATTATCATTTACAGAAACATGGGTTGTGGATTGTACACCATCAACAGTATATTTCTTTGGATAAGACATCACTTTCGGATAAAGTAATCTATCTACTTCGTCAGGAGCAAGCGTTTCATTATAAAAAATTTCGTTTCTCTTTTGTTCTTCCTTTGTCTGGCCGCCCTCCAATATACAATCTTTGTATGGAAACACAATCTCTACATCACTTGACGTAGAAATGCAATCTCCGTTATTTTTAATAAGACCGATTTTATTTTTAAATCTTGTATAGCTATCAGGAAGGAATTCCCTGTTATTTACAACCCATCCAAAAGCAACTTTATCAAACACAAAGACACCCGCTACTTCTTTGAAAAACTTTGCCTTTGTTGTTTCATTTGCAAGCAACATGGAAATAAGATTTTCATCCATTTGCATTGCAGCCTCATATACGGCATTTCTTAATAAAACACCATCGTCTGTAAAGAAGCGATTGTCCTGTTTGAGAACATCGATTACTATTTCATAAAACCTAGTCATTTTCCATAACCTCCGTAGATTTTTTTACTTTAAAATCAAGCCATGCCTCTTCAACAACTGCATAGTCGATATCATTCTTAAAGCAGAACTCTTTTATATTTTTCATTGCAATAAAGTTAGGTTTTGCTTTGCCGCCTTCCCATCTATTAACAGTAGAAAATGCCACTTGTACTTCTTGGGCAAAATCTTGCTGTGTTAAAAAACATCTTTGTCTAATTTTTTTAATTTCTTCTGGAAATCCCATGTTGCATCTCCTTTTCTTAAATATCTCAAAATTATAGCGTTATTATACCATATAAATATGAATTCTTCTACCCCTCAGATCCTCCGATCATCATGACTTGGAGTTTTTTTCTCTAGAAGTTCTACTTACTCAATTAATTATGAAATTAGGAGACTATTTTTTTAATTATCACTTATTGATAGAAAAACATCTTTCTATACAGCTTGCTGTGGCTATTAAAAAGGAAGTCCTAAAACAGCATTACAAATATTTTCCCTACGAGAGTTAAACTGAGTCATTTTTCTTTGAATATAATTGAGAAAAATAGCAAAAGCAATTGACGAATTATTTTCTTTAATCGCTCTCCTTTTAATTTTAGGCACCACAATAAGACAGATCTAAGCCTGTCTAAAATTGGTTTTCAATTTCCAACTATTATGCTACTCTATATAGGAAACCACAAAATCCCTTTTCCGACCATTTTCGTATATGATGTCTATCCGGTCTGACGAGAATCAGATTTTTTGAAATTATGGCTTCCAATTCGGGTAATGTCGCTTTTTCACAAAAGAATAATCTGCAAACATGAACTGCCACAGAAAAGTTCGCTTTGTATGTATATAGTCTTTTCACTTTGCTAATTGACTATGTGTGAGGTAATCATTTCAGAAAAGTTATACATGATTAAATGTGCGTAGATTTCCTGATGAATGCACATCACCTTTTTTGAATGAAAATTCAACATTCCAACCGTATATTTCAAGTCTCTGAAAGATGTTTCTATTCCCCAACGCAGCGCATACAGTCGTTTCAATTCTTTCGGAGGATATTTATTCACATCCAGACTTGTGAGTACCGTTTCATAATTTCCCGGTGTTATTTCAAACCTTACAATTCTGAAATTTATCTCATAAAACCTTGGCTGTTCAGATTTTCTGGAGTGTGAAGGCAGAAAATCAAATGTCGCTGAACTTGCAATATAACGATAATGATTTTTATCCTTAAGCAATTTCTTTACATCATTTGTCTGTTTTCTGGTAAGCTTCAATGGCACGTCAAGATCAAATTCATTTCTCCTCGGAAGCTCAAGTCCCATTTTTATGCCATTACGTCCATCTTTTATGCGAATAAGAAAAAACCATCCTTTTTCCTGTATATGAGCCATGTCATTGTAAGATTCATATCCTCTGTCAGCAATCACAAGAGCCTTCGGGATTTCAGACCTGTCAACCATTTCATTCAGAGCTCCATGTTCGTTTTGGCTTTTTGCAGCCTGAATTATTACGTCAGTGTAAACATGTTCCTCCAAATCGTACAATGCATTTAAATGTAAAAGATTAAAGGTTTTTTGTCTATGGAAGTGGAAATGTGTGACGTCTTGTCTTTGGGATTTGTTTCAATCTGAATATCAGAGCCATCAATTGCCAGAATTCTCATTTTGTCCGCCGATGCCAGTATCCTGCTCATGAATCCATCAAACACGGCTTTTAGTGCCTCTGGTTTGATTTTTGTGTGTTGCTGTACAAATGCCGATGCAGACGGCATTTCACCGGAAGCCTGAAAGATGTCAATCAATTCATTTGTAATACTTTTGCTTCCCATTCCTATGATGTTTTTCAGCATTAGTTCAAATGGTAGTTTGCGTTTTCTGGAAAAATCATGTTTGGGATCATTGCAGTATTTTTCATAGTTGATAGACACCTCGTGAATTTCAGATAATAAAATTTCTTTAATTTGTTGTGAATTCATTTGTTACCTCCTTGCAATTAATTTCCTACTTAATTACAAGGGCCGCTTTCGCAATCTTATTTTCATTCAATAGCGAAAGCGGCCGCACATTTTTGAATCTGTGTCAAGTATTTTTTGTAAAAAGGTGCAAAAAAGGAACCCCCATATCATTTCTGATATAGCGATTCCTATTATATCATCTTAACTTAATGACATTGGATGTGTCTGGCTCTCTTTTTTGGGTTTATAGGGTGTCAAAAGGTCAACAGAAGATACAGAGTTTCTCAAGGATTTGTTTGAAAAACTTGGCTTTCAGAGAAATCACAAACAACATTAAGATATCACTTTGTGCAAATTATACAAAAAATAAAAATTTTTTTCTTACTTAAAGAAATTGGAAATAACTGGATGCCTTGTGATGCGCACAAATAAGTTTTATATGACTTATAAAAACTAGGGTACTTACAAATAGAATTCAGTATGAAAAATAAAAAAATGTATTATAAAACTCTATTTTTTTCAAAGGATTATAATCATAGAAATTTGAGATGACAAAATTCATTTGTGCAATATTTTGACAGTAAAAATTGGCCATCTTTACATATGATTTAAAGATGTTATAATACGATTACTATCAGATCTGATAAATTAAATAAATCTTATCCTAAATTTGGAGATATCAGTTCAGTATAAATGATTTTTCAGAAGAATAAGTATTTTTAAAGGAAAGAGTTTTACTGTGAAGGTTTAAGTTTCTTAAAATATTAATAAACTAACTTATAAAATGAATTGTACAAATAAAAAATA
>OGRC01001203.1_pt1 | contig 17698 bp, 17 predicted proteins | sample 1553431 | NCBI WGS metagenome assembly OGRC01 (sample SAMEA2580064, study PRJEB22360) | human gut metagenome | biome: human gut; feature: human-associated habitat; material: faeces | place: Denmark | collected 2008/2010
TCCGTCCTCTGCGCCATGGTCACATCCAGTGCATCCTCAACCCCGGTACAGTCAATGGAAATTTTTCTCCCATCCCGGAGCAACAGTTCCACGCATCCGGTGCCCATGTTGAATTTGCAGGTTTTTTTATCGTACTTCATATTCGTGTCCTTTCCGCCTTACGGCACTCTTACCGTGGTCTGTCGTGCTTTCTTATGATAAGGTCTAGAACGTTTTTCGATGGAAGCAAGGGATTTGTTCTGTTTTCCAAAGAATACAAAAAATCCGAACCCTTCTCCTATTGGAAAAAAGTTCGGATTTTGTTGCTGTGGTGCACCTCCAGGGACTCGAACCCTGGGCCCACTGATTAAGAGAAACCAACGTGCAACAATCGTCAATTTTCAGAATTGCGTCAATCCGTTATTTTTATCGTTTTATCGTAAATTTGTGTTTTGCATCTGCTGCATTCTTTGCACCTGTTATCCCCTCTCGCATCCGTTATCCAGCCGTTCCGGTGTGCAAAAAGTGTGCAAAAGTGTGCAGAGCCAAAATCAGCCCCTTAAAGCAGGCATCGGATTTTTATGCAAAGCCGGGAAAATGGCCGGGTTCGAACCCAAAACGGCAGCTACAATCTTGCCTGTTTAGCCCAAACATCAAATGTACATCAACAACTACGATTCATGGCAGGGATTTGGACAACTGCGATCTCTTATAAACCCAAAGCAGCTCTTTCTATGTGGACTTTTCTGGGCGGAAATACCCAGAGGGTTCACTTTTTTTATTTTATCGACAGCGCCTCCATCCGGGCTATACTGCTGTTTTGACATCTATTTGGCAGCAAAACCCTGAAGGATCACGACTCGTTATAAAGCGTGACGGATTTCAGACAAAAGCGCACAAGGCTTGAACAAAGCCGTAAGATCACTTCCTGGAGCGACAAAGACTTATACAATCTTAGTGTCGATTGCAGAACCCTTTCCCCCACTTAATACTTTTAGCGGTATTATGACTTTGCAAGAAAGAAATGGGGTGAACAATTATGAGCATTACAAATGCGGCGAGAAGATTTGAACAGAGATTTGACACAAAAGCGGAGCGCTTTATTTGGCATCATCCGCTACTTGGCTCCATCTCCATCTTTGTTGGAATGCCCTTACTGGTTTTGGCGTGTGTCTGTATCAGTACGATCGTTATCGCCTTTCCTATGGCATGGCTTTTGGGTTGGTTGTAATCTTTATTTCATCTTTAAACGCGCAAAAGATCACTAATGCCATTTTTAGAGGAAAGGGTTTATGATATTGGGGACATCAAAAAAGGAGGATAGCTCTTATGCAAATACTAATTGCACTCATAGGTGTATGTGCGGCAGCAATGCTGCTGTGGTATGTCTATATTTTAATGAAGGGAGATGATCAGGCATGAGCGCCATGATTCAGTATGTTTTATACCTTGCCATTCTGGTTGTTTTGGCAATTCCGCTGGGCGCATACATAAAAAACGTCATGAACGGCGAGAAAACTTTTTTGTCCAAAGTTCTGACACCGTGCGAAAACCTGATTTACAAGGTTATGCGTGTAGACAGAGAAGAACAGATGACATGGAAAAAATATGCGGTAAGTGTATTGACCTTTTCCGGTGTCGGGCTTGTTTTTCTGTTCCTGCTTCAACTTGTGCAGGGTGTTCTTCCCGGAAATCCGCAGCATCTTTCCGGTGTGAAATGGGATTTGGCATTTAACACTTCTGCAAGTTTCATTACCAATACAAACTGGCAGGCATATTCCGGTGAATCCACATTGAGTTATCTCACTCAGGCTTTAGGTCTGACTGTTCAGAACTTTGTTTCCGCAGCTACAGGTATCGCCGTTCTATTTGCATTGATCCGTGGCTTTATCAAGGTGAAATCTTCCGGGTTGGGAAGCTTTTGGGTGGACTTGACCCGCATTGTGGTTCACATCCTACTCCCGCTGAATCTGGTCATTTCTCTGTTGCTGGTAGGCGGCGGCGTGATTCAGAACCTGAAAAGTGCAGAAACAGTATCCCTTGTAGAACCGATTGCCGTCAGTGCAGAAGGCGAAATCCTTGAGGATGCGGTAATTGACTTAGACACCGAAACCGTCACTGTAGATGGCGAAATCGTTTCGAATGCACAGATCGTCACCGAGCAGTTCGTACCGATGGGTCCTGCGGCCAGCCAAGTCGCAATCAAACAGACCGGCACTAACGGCGGCGGTTATATGGGCGTCAACTCCGCACATCCTTTGGAAAATCCCAATGCCTTTACCAATCTGATCGAAATGATTTCCATTCTGCTGATTCCGGCGGCACTGTGTTTCACATTCGGTTCTGCAGTAAAGAACAAGAAGCAGGGTGTTGCGATCTTTATGGCAATGTTTCTCTGCCTGGTTGTTGCTTTGGGCTGTATCGCCGTCACTGAACAGGTTGGCACCCCCCAGCTTGCACAAAACGGCGCAGTCAATATGTCAATGGCCGAACAGGCAGGCGGCAATATGGAGGGCAAGGAGACTCGCTTTGGCATTGCAGGGTCCTCTACATGGGCAGCTTTCACCACAGCAGCCTCCAACGGCTCTGTAAACTCCATGCATGACAGCTACACGCCTCTTGGCGGCATGGTGACTATGCTGCTGATGCAGCTTGGCGAGGTTGTTTTCGGCGGCGTGGGCTGCGGCCTTTACGGTATGCTTGCTTTTGCTATTCTGACGGTGTTCATTGCCGGTCTGATGGTAGGCCGTACACCGGAATTCCTTGGCAAGAAAATTGAGCCTTATGAGATGAAATGGTCGGTACTGGTTTGCCTTGCAACACCCATTGCAATTCTGGTCGGCAGTGGCCTTGCCGCCGTAGTACCCTCTGTCATGGACAGCCTGAATAACGGCGGTGCCCACGGTTTCTCTGAGATGCTGTACACCTACTCATCCTGTGGCGGCAATAACGGCTCTGCCTTTGCCGGTTTCAATGCGAATACCGTATTTCTGAATGTAAGTCTGGGACTGGTGATGCTCTTTGCCCGGTTCCTGCCCATCATCGGCACACTTGCAATCGCAGGCAGCTTGGCCGGGAAAAAGAAAATTGCCACGACAGCGGGCACCATGTCTACCACAAATGGAATGTTTGTTTTCCTGCTGATCGTTGTGGTATTGCTGATTGGTGCGCTGAGCTTCTTCCCGGCGCTTGCTCTTGGTCCACTTGCTGAGTTCTTTGGAAGCATTGCGTAACGGAGGGTTACAGATATGAGTACAAAACAGAAAACTGCTTTTGCCGACCGGAAAATGCTCGGCAGGGCAATTAAAGATTCTTTTGTGAAATTGAGCCCGAAAACACAGGCAAAAAATCCGGTCATGTTTCTGGTTTTTGTGGCTGCTATTTTGACCAGCATTCTTTGGGTGGTGTCCCTGTTCGGCTTAAAAGACGCTCCAAGCGGATATACGCTGGCGATTGCAGTGATTCTTTGGTTTACCGTGCTATTTGCCAATTTTGCCGAGGCCATTGCAGAAGGCCGAGGCAAGGCACAGGCTGATTCTCTCCGGGCATCCCGTAAGGACGTAGACGCGCATAAGATTCCCTCTGTCTCGGAGAAGGACAGCGTGACCGTGGTTCCCTCCGCCCTGCTGAAAAAGGGGGAACTGGTGATCGTCAAAGCCGGAGAGCAGATTCCGGCAGACGGCGAAGTCGTAGAAGGGGCGGCATCTGTGGATGAAAGCGCCATCACCGGCGAATCCGCTCCTGTAATTCGTGAGGCAGGCGGCGACCGCAGCGCTGTGACCGGCGGCACCACTGTACTGTCGGACTGGATCGTTGTCAGAGTGACCAACGAAGCCGGAGAGAGCTTTCTGGACAAGATGATTGCGATGGTAGAAGGTGCTGCCCGGAAGAAGACGCCCAACGAAATTGCTTTACAGATTTTTCTGGTAGCCTTGTCCATCATCTTTATTTTAGTAACAGTCTCCCTCTACACTTATTCTATTTTTTCTGCAAAACTGGCAGGAATTGAGAATCCCACCTCTGTAACAACTCTGGTAGGTTGCGCTGCTGGTATGCCTTGCTCCTACTACCATTGGTGCCTTGCTTTCTGCCATCGGTATTGCCGGTATGTCCCGACTGAACCAGGCAAATGTTCTGGCCATGAGTGGACGCGCCATTGAAGCCGCCGGTGATGTAGACACTTTGATGCTTGACAAAACCGGAACCATCACTCTGGGCAATCGACAGGCATCGGAGTTCATTCCGGTAGATGGTGTAGATATTCAGGAACTGGCAGACGCCGCTCAGCTTTCTTCTCTGGCAGACGAGACCCCTGAGGGCAGAAGCGTTGTCGTGCTGGCCAAGGAACAGTTTGGAATTCGTGGCAGAAGCCTTCAGGACAAGAATATGCACTTTGTCCCATTTACTGCCGTGACCCGTATGAGCGGCGTCGATTTTGACGGCAACGAAATCCGAAAAGGCGCAGCAGACGCCATGCAGAGTTATGTGACCCATGCAGGCGGTATGTATTCTCCGGACTGTGATCGAGTTGTCAAGTCTATTGCGTCCAAGGGCGGCACACCTCTGGTCGTAGCTAAGAACCACAAGATCCTCGGCGTTATCTATCTGAAGGATATTATCAAGCAGGGTGTGAAGGAGAAATTTGCAGATCTGCGGAAAATGGGTATCAAGACCATTATGATCACCGGCGACAATCCGATCACAGCTGCGGCCATTGCTGCCGAGGCCGGTGTGGATGATTTTCTTGCGGAAGCAACCCCGGAAGGAAAGCTGGCAATGATCCGGGATTTTCAGGCCAAGGGTCACTTGGTCGCCATGACAGGCGACGGCACCAACGACGCCCCGGCTTTGGCACAAGCAGACGTTGCAGTTGCCATGAACAGCGGCACACAGGCAGCAAAAGAAGCAGGCAATATGGTGGATCTGGACTCTTCGCCTACAAAGCTGATCGACATTGTACGCATCGGCAAACAGCTTTTGATGACACGAGGCAGCCTGACCACCTTCTCCATTGCTAACGATGTGGCAAAATACTTTGCCATTATTCCGGCGCTGTTTGTGGGACTTTATCCGGGTCTGTCTGCTCTGAATATTATGGGGCTGCACTCCCCGCAGAGTGCTGTCCTCTCTGCGATCATTTATAATGCACTCATCATTATCGCGCTCATTCCGTTGGCGCTGAAAGGTGTGAAATACCGTGAGGTCTCTGCCGGAAAGCTGCTGTCACGGAATCTGCTGGTTTATGGGCTGGGTGGTCTGGCGGCTCCCTTTATCTTTGTGAAACTGATTGATGTTCTGCTGGTGTTTACCGGTCTGATGTAAGGAGGATGCATCCTATGAATGCAGTAACAAAGAAAACGATCTCGTATTTTGAAGGAATGCTTGGAATAAGCTTCGCCGTTCTATGTGCGACCACCCTGCGTTTCGCTCTGTGGGCGCCGGAATTGCTTCAGAAAATTTTTCTCACCATCTTCGGATAAGGGGGTATATATTATGAAAACAATGAAAAGTGTACTGCCAAAGGCAGGTATGATCTTTTTAATCTTTACGCTGCTGTGCGGCGTAATCTATACGGGTGTTGTCACAGGAATTGCTCAGCTTATTTTCCCGGATAATGCAAACGGAAGCATCATTGAAGTAGACGGGAAAAAATATGGCTGTGAGTTGCTGGGGCAGCAATATACAGATGAAGCCCATATGTGGGGGCGCATTATGAATATTGATGTTTCAACCTATACGGATGAAAACGGAAAGGCACTGATGTACGCCGCTCCCTCCAACCTCTCTCCGGCAAGCGAGGAGTATGCACAGCTCGTGGCAGAGCGGGTGGAAAAGCTCCGGACTGCCGACCCGGATATGGATGAAACAGCTGTTCCGGTGGACCTTGTCACCTGTTCCGGCAGTGGGCTTGATCCCCATATTTCCCCGGCAGCAGCGGAATATCAGGTAGCACGCATTGCAAAGGCAAATGATATGACCGAAGATGAAGTGCGTGAGATCATCCAAAACTGCACCGACGGACGATTCCTTGGCATCTTTGGTGAAGAGACCGTCAATGTGCTGGAAGTCAATCTGATGCTGGACGGTATTCTGGAGAAGTGAAATGAACATAGCTAAAATCATGATTCCCAAAATCTCCACTGTATTTCTTTATGAAAAGGATACGATTCGTCAGGGATTGGAACGGTTTATGGTACATGGCTATACCGCTGTCCCGGTACTGAATGATCAGGAACAGTATATTGGAAGCGTGACGGAGGGAGATTTCCTCCGCCACCTTCTTGCTTGCCAGACAACAGACTTGAAAGTACAGGAGGGATACCGACTTGGCAGCATTGTTCGCAGAGATTTTTGCCCTGCGTTACAAATAGATGCAGATTCCGAGCAGGTTGTAACTGCAATGCTGAATCAGAATTTTGTCCCCATCGTTGATGGCCGGAATGCTCTATGCGGGATTCTGACAAGGAAACGGCTGATTGAATTTCTGGCACAAGCTCGTGATAAAAAAGAATAAGTCCTGCATCTTTAGACGGTCTTAATACAGATACGCATTCTCTTTTACCTTTTTTAATCCCTTTGATTTATAATTAAGGGCACATAAAGGGGTATAAAGGAGGATTGCAGGTATGGGGGTTATTACCATAGCCGCATCCTTTGCAATGATTTCCGGTCGGAAGATTTCTTTGATAGGAGGGTTAAAATGGAACTGCCAAGACAAGATCCGGATCAGCTTCTTCGTGCGATCCGTAACGATGCATCCACTAAGAAAAGCGGAAAACTCAAAATCTTTTTCGGTTATGCCGCAGGTGTCGGAAAGACCTATGCCATGCTTCAGGCGGCTCATCAGGCTAAGGAACGTGGCATCGATGTGGTTGCTGGATACATAGAACCCCATGCCCGACCCCAGACGATGGCACTTCTGGACGGCTTGGAGCAGCTTCCTGTGAAACAAGTTGCTTACGAAGGAATGACCCTTCGTGAATTTGATATTGATGCTGCGCTCAAGCGAAATCCCCAGCTCATACTGGTGGATGAGTTGGCCCATACCAACGCCGAAAGCAGTCGGCACACGAAGCGGTATCAGGATATTCAGGAACTACTAAATGCTGGAATTGATGTCTATACGACTGTAAATGTCCAACATATCGAGAGTCTCAACGATACAGTAGCCTCTATCACCGGAATTCTTGTGCGAGAGCGCATTCCGGATTCCACCTTTGATCAAGCAGATCAGGTAGAACTGGTGGATATTGAGCCTGCGGAGTTGCTGGAACGACTGGCAAGTGGAAATGTGTACCGGGAAGATCAGGCGCAGCGGGCAACAGTTAATTTTTTCACGCTGGAAAATCTCACCGCATTGCGGGAAATCGCCCTCCGTCGGTGCGCTGACCGGGTGAACTTACTGACGGAAAGCGCCAGAGTACAGAGCCGAGGCGATTACCATACAGACGAGCGCATTCTGGCATGTCTTTCCTCGTCGCCATCCAACGCAAAAATCATTCGGACTGCTGCAAGGATGGCAAGAGCCTTTCGGGGAACATTTACCGCTCTTTATGTGGAAACGCCAAATACAGCGGCGATGAGTGACGATGATAAAAAGCGTTTGCAGGATAATAAGCGTCTGGCCCAGCAACTTGGCGCTACGATTGAGACAAGTTATGGCGATGACGTGCCTTATCAGATTGCGGAATTTGCCCGTCTTTCCGGCATCTCAAAAATCGTAATTGGACGAAGTACCATTGCACGAAAGAATATTTTCAGCAAGCCTACCTTGACGGAACGCCTGATTTCCAGCGCACCTAATCTGGATATTCATGTGATACCGGATGCCAGCATAGGAACCAGCTATCAGGAAAAAAAGAGTAAGGCGCAGGCAGATGCGATGCCCCTGCGTGATGTTCTGAAGAGTATAGTCGTATTGCTGGTAGCTACACTCATTGGCTGTGGCTTTGACGCTCTTGGGTTCACGGAGAGTAATATTATCGCAGTTTACATATTAGGCGTACTTGTGACCGCTGTAATCACAACCAACCGACTGTGCGGGATTCTGACCTCAGTTGTCAGTGTGTTGGTTTTCAATTTCTTTTTTACCACTCCGAGACTGACATTCCATTTTGACGATCCGAACTATATTGTTACCTTTACCATTATGTTTATAGTAACACTGCTTTCCGGATCTCTCGCTACCCGGCTGAAAGAAAATGCGAAACAATCTGCCCATACAGCTTACCGTACAAAGATTCTTTTTGAAACCAACCAGCTTCTGCAAAAAGAGCAGGATGAGAATGCGGTAATCACCGCTACGGCAGGGCAGCTCATGAAGCTGCTGAAAAAAGATATTGTCGTCTACCTGTCTGATGGTAAAGAACTTGCCACCCCTAACGTTTTTCGTGCTGTTAATAGCATTCAGGAAGATTTAATTTCTGAGAACGAGAAAGCAGTCGCCGATTGGGTCTTCCGAAACAATAAACACGCCGGTGCCACAACAGATACATTATCCAGTGCAAAGTGTTTATACCTTGCGATTCGGGTCAACCAGCATGTATATGGAGTGGCTGGTATTGCGGTGAACGGTATTCCGCTGGACTCTTTCGAAAACAGCGTACTCCTTTCTATTCTGGGCGAGTGCGCTTTGGCACTTGAAAACATCAAAAACGCCAAAGAAAAAGAGGAAGCGGCTGTTCTGGCGCAAAATGAACAGCTTCGTGCTAACCTGCTGCGGGCAATCTCTCATGATCTTCGAACCCCTTTGACAGCGATTTCTGGCAGCGCAGACAATTTGCTTGCAAATTATAAAAAGATGGATGATGCATTGCGGGAGCAGACCTTTACCGATATTTATGACGATTCCATGTGGCTGATTAATCTCGTTGAAAACCTGTTGGCCGTCACACGAATTGAGGGCGGACAGGTCAATCTAACTCGGAGTATCGAACTCATGGATGAGGTGGTTTCCGAGGCTCTGAAGCACATCAACAGAAAGAGTAAAGAACACACCATTCGTGTGACCAGCGGTAAAGACTTTATCCTTGCCCACGTTGATGCGAAGCTGATCGTTCAGGTGATTATCAATTTGGTTGACAACGCCATCAAATATACCCCTGTCGGTTCAGTAATTGAAATACATACCGATCAAAAAGAGCAATGGGTCACGGTTTCCGTTTCCGACAACGGCCCTGGGATTCCCGATGAGCAGAAACCCCGTATTTTCGATATGTTTTATAGTGGGGCCAATAAAGTGGTCGACAGCCGCAGAAGCCTTGGATTGGGGCTGTCCCTCTGTAAGTCCATTGTGACCGCCCACGGCGGCACGATTTCCGTATCAGACAATCAGCCAAATGGCACTGTGTTCACATTTACATTACCCGCCGGGAAGGTAGAACTTCATGAATAAACCTTTGATATTAGTGGTTGAGGATGATCCATCTATACGAAATCTCATTACAACCACATTGAAAACAAATGATTATCGTTATGTGGTAGCGCCCAGTGGCTCGACAGCCATTATGGAGGCCACATCGCACCATCCTGAAATCATCTTGCTGGATTTGGGCTTGCCGGATATGGATGGCGTTCAAGTCATTCAAACGGTACGCTCCTGGTCCAATACCCCCATCATTGTAATTAGCGCCAGAAGTGAAGATAATGACAAGATTCATGCATTGGATGCCGGAGCTGACGATTATCTGACAAAACCTTTTTCTGTTGAAGAATTATTGGCTCGACTTCGGGTGACGCAGCGAAGACTCTCTCTGATGACGGCAGAGATGTTTACTGCCAGTTCTGTATTTGTGAATGGTAAGTTGAAAGTGGATTATGCCGGGGGATGCGCTTATCTGGATGAAAACGAACTTCACCTGACACCCATTGAGTATAAGCTGTTGTGTCTGCTGTCCAAGAATGTCGGCAAGGTACTGACCCATACCTTTATCACACAAAATATCTGGGGCCGCAGTTGGGATAACGATGTGGCTTCCCTGCGGGTATTTATGGCAACACTGCGGAAAAAGCTGGAGCCAACAGAGGAGTCCCCGCAATACATCCAAACACATATTGGTGTGGGCTACCGTATGATAAAAGTAGAATAATACTATGCGGTCGGCCAGTGTTCACAGATGCATCAGATGTTCAACATACCGAATTGAAGCTCATGCCGAATCACCGTTTGAATTTGCGGTCGCTGCGAACCTTTCTGACCGTGGATGACGAAACGTTTGAACGCTTGCAGAAACGGTTTGAGAGCATGGTACGATAACCTGTTTCTGATTTAAAAAACTTGTCAAGAGGGCTGGCACCGTCCAGTCCTCTCTGTTTTTGCCAAAGTTTCCCTTGTGTTTCCTTGCAAGCTGCCGAAATCAGCGTGTTCTCAAAACTTTTTGTTGACATGGCTCGATTTTTGTGGTAACCTATTCCAACAATTTAATATAACATATTTACTTAGAGTTCCAGCTCGGCTCCCGAAGGAGCCAGAGCAAGTTTTTAACTTTCTATCGCTACATAACGAACCCGAACCAAGGCCATCCCAGAAGGGATGGTCAGGTTCAGGTTGTTGTGTGGCGATTTTTTATTGCCAAATTCAGCACCGTACCTTGAAAACCGAAAGACCGTCTGCATGGGATACACGGCGATGACCCCGCAAGGGAGAGCCGGAAAACGCCGCCGGAAGGGGGCAGGAAAGCCATGCAGGGAGAACGGCGCACCCAATATCAACTGGTCAAAATGGCCAGTTGATGTGGTGAATGACACAAAGCGTCATTCACCAGAAAAACCTTATGCGTTACGGCTCACCTCATGTGGACAATTTGTCTACATGAGGTAAACTGTCGCAGCCTAATTCAATGTGCTCAAACTGAGCACATTGACTCTGTCCGTGTTACAGCTGATCTCGACTTGACATTTTGTCAAGCCACGGTGAAATCTGGTAAGTGTCGCTTTCCGGTATTTGCCAGATTACTGTAACACGATTACCCCATGGTGGGTTACGAAAACCGTAACTCACCACTTGGAAGTGGTAAATGGACAAAATGTCCACTTACCACCCAGCCATAACGCACAGATTTTAGTTGGTGATCATTTTGATCACCAACCAGACAATCGTAACGCTTTATTGTGCAAAAGTGGCTGTTACCATTTTGATAAAAGCCACGCTTCCGTAACACTTTTGGCAAATAATGCTCTTCATTATCCACCACACACCCGTAACAGCCAAAGGAGGATGCCTATGACAACAGAACAATGGGAACGCGAAAATCAGGACACTCTGATGGAATATTTCATTGATGGCGACCCCAGTGTGCGCAGAATCCAGTGTGAATACTGCCGGAAAATCATCTACACCCAGACCCGAAACCGCAAATATTGCAGCTTCCAGACCTGCGGCCACAAGATGCTGAATCTGCGGAAAAGCCTTAAAAAGCGTGCCGAACGCGGAACATATACCTGTGCTTGCTGCGGGGAGCAGTTCTTACCGATTCGGGCGGATGCCAGATATTGCAGCAATGCCTGTCGGCAAAAAGTCTATCGAAAACGTGTTACAGATGCTGCAAGTGCTCAAAATGAGCACTTGGATAAGCGTAACGTATCCACCAAATAAAGTTCTCTCCCCTTCATGGATGAGAGATACCGGAAGTTCATCAACCTGTTACAGTTATTCAAGTGGTCAAATTGACCACTTGAATAACTGTAACGCAACCGAAAGGATGGTATGCCTATGGGAAAAAGTTCTCCTCGTAATCCGCTGTGGCCGGACTGGTTTGACGGCGAAAAAATCGACGAAGTGACGTTTTGTCACGAACTTATCCGCAATCACCCCATGAAGTGCATCGAGAACCGCTTCTTTACCCCGGACGGCCCGGTGGAAGATGAAGCCGAGCTGAAGCAGCTCATCCTGAAAGAGATTCAGGCATTTATCATTCATGGGCTTTCCAAGAGGGTGGCCAATCTGCTGGAAAGTCTGCGTATCATTGCTTATTCAGCTCCGCTGGACATTGAGGTGGATTGCATCCACCTCAAAAATGGCATCTACCACCTTGCAGACGGTACGTTTCAGGAAAGCCGCCTGTTCTGCCGAAACCGCCTGCCTGTGACCTATAACCCGAAAGCTGCCAAGCCAGAACGCTGGCTGGCCTTTCTGAATGAGCTGCTGGAGCCAGAGGACATTCCTACCTTGCAGGAATACCTCGGCTACTGCCTTATCCCATGCACCAAAGGGCAGAAGATGATGTTCCTGCTCGGCAAGGGCGGTGAAGGCAAATCCCGCATCGGTCTGGTGCTGAAAAAGCTGATGGGCGATGCGGTCAGCAATGGCAGCATCCAGAAAGTCGAAACCAGCCGCTTTGCTCGTGCCGACCTTGAGAACCGTCTGCTCATGGTGGATGATGATCTGAACATGAACGCCCTGCCCAAGACCAACTATATCAAATCCATCGTGACCGCAGAAGCCAAGATGGACGTTGAACGCAAGGGCATCCAGAGCTACCAGAGCGACATCTACGCCCGGTTTCTCTGCTTTGGCAATGGTGCGCTGACCGCCTTGTACGACCATTCGGACGGCTTCTGGCGGCGGCAGCTCGTCCTGACCACCAAAGACCGTCCTGCCAACCGGGAAGATGACCCATTCCTTGTAGAAGCCCTGTCCGCAGAATTGGAGGGCATCCTACTGTGGTGTCTGGAGGGCTTACAGCGATTGCTACGGAACAGCTACAAGTTCACGGTCAGTCCCAAAGCTGCCGCCAATCTGGAGACCATCAAAAGGAACAGCAACAACGTCCTTGATTTTTTGGACTCGGAGGGCTACTTTCGCTATAAGGCAAATTTCTCCATCAGTTCCAAAGATCTCTACGAGATCTACAAGCTGTGGTGTGAGGATAATGCCTGTCACCCAGTATCGGCAGCACGGCTTAGTTCAGAGGTCAGCCAGAACGCTGTCCGGCTGAATCTCGAACCAACCAACAACATTTATCTGCCCGGTGGCCGCAGGGTACGCGGATTCATGGGTATCGAAGCCCTTGTCCACTCGGCAGCATAAAATGATTTTTCGCAAAATACTGCCGTACGGTCTGTACGTACTGTACGCCGTACGGTAAAGTTTTGCAATCTTTCGATTCATCGTCATGTTTTGTTTTCTGCGTACAGCACTTTTTTCTCCGTACACAACTTTTTCGCCGTGTATGGAGCCGACACCGTTCCAACGGCAAGAACGGTGTCTTAATTCTCCCGCAGGAGACGTTCCCCCGAGGGGTAGATTCCCCCGCATTGCGGGGAAAATGTCGCAAAGCGACAAAGGGGGAGCCGGTCCGGCAGGACCCCACTACACTTTGCAGCCCATAGGGATGAAAGTGTTATAGTGGGTTATTACACTTCCGCAGAAGTGCATCTCCGTTCCCCGTCACCTCTCGATGAACCTTGAAAGGAGGGATGCCCTTTGGCAAGAAACGATGGCGTTGACCGCACCAGTGTCCGAAATCTCGCCGTTTCGGACAAGGCCGTTGGCAACACCCAGCAGCACAATGAGCGTGAAAAGGACAGCTATCGGAACCCCGATATTATCCCCCAGCGCGCTGCATGGAACGTCCACTTCAAGAAGCCAACCGCCAGCTACACCGACCTGTTCTCCCAACTGGAATCCGATGGAACCATCTCCACGCGCGGCCTGAAACCGGATGCCACCCACTACTGTGAGCTTGTCTTTGATGTCAACTCGGCCTATTTTGACAATCACGGTGGCTACGAGTTCGCCAAGCAATTCTATGAGGATGCCTACAAAGCAGCCGTTCAGATCGTGGGCGGTGAGCAGTATATCCTCTCGGCAGTCATGCACGCCGATGAGATCAACCGTGCCATGACCGAAGCATTAGGCCGTGAAGTCTACCACTATCATCTCCATGTGGTCTATGTGCCTGTGGTGGAAAAGCAGATCCTCTGGTCGAAACGCTGCAAGGACAAGGCACTGGTCGGCACAGTCAAGGAGACCGTCATGCAGGTCAGCCGGAGCAAGAAGTGGGCATCCAAGCCCCTGCTGGACGATGCCGGAAAGCCTGTCCTGCAAAAGAACGGCAAGCCAGTCTTGAAGAAGTCGTACAGTGTCCTGCAAGACGATTTCTTCAACTATATGCGCAATGCCGGGTACACGGATGTAGAGCGCGGTGAGCGTGGCAGCACCGAAGAACACCTGACCGTCACCCAGTTCAAAGTCCAGCGAGAGCAGGAACGGCTGGACGCCCTGACCGCCCAAGCCGACCAAAAGGCGCAGTCGCTTGCCAAAACCAGTCAGACCCTCTCCAAAAAGGAGAAGGAACTTGCCGCTGTGCAGAAAAAGACCACGCTCACGAAAGAAGCCCTCATTCATGCGCGCGATCTGGATTATATCGGCAAGCGCACCTTCCTCGGCAACTACTCGCTGACCGAAGAAGAATTTTCCAAGCTGAAAAAGCAAGCCGACCACGGCTATATGATGGACGTGGAGAACCGCCGCCTGAAAGAAGAACTTTCCACCGCCAAGAAGGAGGCCGTTCGTTGGAGCAACAAGTACCACGACCTGTGGTACGACGTGAAACCCTATCTGGATGCTCTCCACCGTGCGCCCGAACTGGTGCGTGGCTTTCTGGAAAAGATTCTTGCCCCCAAGCAGGAGCACACCATGAATGTGCCGCAGCAAAACCGCAAGCGTGGTCAGGATATGGAACTTTGATTTTCGGAGGATACCATTTGAACAAAAAGAAGAAGTTAAACAAATCCGGCTACCCGGATGAAGCAATCAAGACCCTTGCACGTTGCTTTTATCCCTCCATGGTTGAGTTTTTCAACAGCGAGGAAGGCCAGCGTGAATACGAGGAATGGCTGAAAGAGCAGGAATCTCTACAAGCATTGCCTGTTGCAGCATAAAAACAGCAGGACGCTCCCAGTAAAGGGAACGCCCTGCCTTATATAGATGTATCTCACCGAGGTGTGTCCAGTTGGGCACACCTCTTATTTTTTTGCCCTTAATCTTCTAACCCATGGCTCCCGGCTGCTTTTTTCAAATATTCCTCTGGGTCACCGTTCAGAATCAAATCGGCATAGCTCAGCGGGTCATTATAGATAAGGTAGTCCAATTCGGTCTGCTGTGCCATGGTCACATCCAACGCATCCTCGACCCCGGTGCAGTCAATGGAGATTTTTCTCCCGTCCCGGAGCAACAGCTCCACGCAGCCAGTGTCTATATTAAACTTGCAGGCTCTTTCATCGTACTTCATAATCATACCCTCCAAATTTTGTGATTGTCTTACGGTCTATGACAAGGTATCGGAGTTTTGCGCCGTCCACGGGAGCCTTCGTTGTTGTACCCGAAGAAAACGAAAAATCCGAACCCTTCTCCAATCGGAAACAGGTTCGGATTTTTCTTGTTTGGTGGGCGCGGGTGGATTCGAACCACCGAAGCTGAAAGCAGCAGATTTACAGTCTGTCCCCATTGGCCACTCGGGAACACGCCCTTATTCATTTTCGTGTCCGTTGCCGGACGACTTGTTTAGTTTATCATAGCTTTCCCGTTTTGTCAACAGCTATTTTGATATTTCCCAAGAAAAAGACACGCTCTCCGACTTTACCGATCCCCGCGCCACAACCGTCTGCGGCACAAGTCCATGGGCGGCATGATGGATATTTTCATATACGCTCACCGGAATAAGTGCTCCAAGAGTCGTACTCATTCATCATCTTTTGCAAAAACGTGACTTTTTTGTATTTTTCCGGTGGACAAATGTCAGACGTCCGTGCTACAATAGGCTTTGTCCTTTCCCGGCTGCTTGCGGGCGGCGGGAGTTTCACACAAAGACAGGAGGAACTTTCATGTTCGAAAAAATCTTTCACCTGAAAGAGAACCACACCGACGTCAAGACCGAAGTCATGGCCGGTATCACCACCTTCATGACGATGGCCTACATCCTTGCGGTCAACCCCAGCATCCTTTCCGCTTCCGGCATGGATGCCAACGCAGTCCTGATCGCCACCTCGCTGGCATCCTTCGTGGGCACTGCCCTGATGGCTCTGCTGGCCAACTACCCCTTCGCGCTGGCCCCCGGCATGGGCCTGAACGCCTACTTTGCCTACACCGTCGTTCTCACGATGGGCTACAGCTGGCAGCTGGCCCTGATGGCCGTCTTCGTCGAGGGCATCATCTTCATCGTGCTGAGCCTGACCAACGTGCGTGAGGGCATCTTCAACGCCATCCCCATGACCCTCAAGAGCGCTGTCAGCGTGGGCATCGGCCTGTTCGTGGCCTTCGTGGGCCTGCAGAATGCCAAGCTCATCGTCAACAGTGACTCCACCCTCGTCACCTACCAGCACTTCAAGGGTGAGACCTTCTCCTCTGTGGGCGTGGGCGCCATCCTCGCTCTGCTGGGCGTGGTCATTACTGCCATCCTGCTGGTGAAGCACGTCAAGGGCGGCATCCTCTACGGCATCCTCATCACCTGGGTGCTGGGCATCGTCTGCGAGCTGACCGGCATCTATGTGCCGAACCCCGACGCCGGTATGTACTCCGTCATCCCCACCAGCTTCGTCAGCTTCGACTTCTCCGCTCTGGGCAAGACCTTTGGTCAGGTGTTCAAGACCGATTTCTCCGGCGTGGGCATCCTGAACTTCTTCGCCGTCATGTTCTCCTTCCTCTTCGTTGACCTGTTCGACACCCTGGGTACCCTCATCGGTGTTGCTTCCAAGGCCGATATGCTGGACGAGGAGGGCAAGCTGCCCCACATCAAGGGCGCGCTGATGGCCGACTCCATCGCCACCTGCGCCGGTGCTGTGCTGGGCACTTCTACTACCACCACCTTCGTCGAGAGCGCTTCCGGCGTCACCGAGGGCGGCCGCACCGGCCTGACCTCCATGACCACCGGCGTGCTGTTCCTGCTGGCCGTGGTGTTCAGCCCCCTCTTCCTGACCATTCCCTCCTTCGCTACCGCTCCGGCCCTTATCATCGTGGGCTTCTACATGATGGGTTCTGCCATCAAGATCGACTTCTCCGACCCCAGCGAGGGCATTCCCGCCTTCCTGACCATCCTGGCTATGCCCACTGCCTACAGCATCTCGGAGGGCATCGCCATCGGCGTCATCTCCTGGACCATCATCAATGTCGCCACCGGCAAGGCCAAGGAGAAGAAGATCAGCCCCCTGATGTACGTTCTGACCATCCTCTTCATCCTCAAGTACGTCCTGCTGTAAACGCTCCCGGCAACAGCAAAAGCCCTTCGCCATTTTTGTCTGGCGAAGGGCTTTTTTCTGCGCTTATTGTTGCAGGTGCACCCCGGGGAGGGCGACAGTTCAGCCGCCGAACAGCCCGAAAAAGCTGGTATGGGTCATGCCCAGCACCAAAAACAGGACGATGAGGGCGAACAGCACCCCGATGATAATATCCATCTGGTGCACCGTCAGCGGGAACTTATCGTAGAGCTTCTCTTTCGGGTTGACGAAATCGGGGTCATTGTTGTTGAGGAGCGTTTTGCGGCCCTTCGGAGCCTCTGCACGGGCTGCTTCGAGCTTGGCCTGCTCCTGTTCCAGCTGAGCTTCACGAGCTGCCAGAGCGGCTTCCCGCCGGGCCAGCTCCGCCTCGCGGGCGGCTTGTTCTTTTTCGGTCATAGTTGTGTCTCCTGTTTTTAGATGGTGTTCTCCCCATTCGGGAAGGCTCTCCCTCTGGGAGAGCTGGCGCGTGAGCGCCTGAGAGGGCAAGCCCGGCACGACAGAGCCG
>OGRC01001209.1_pt1 | contig 17674 bp, 27 predicted proteins | sample 1553431 | NCBI WGS metagenome assembly OGRC01 (sample SAMEA2580064, study PRJEB22360) | human gut metagenome | biome: human gut; feature: human-associated habitat; material: faeces | place: Denmark | collected 2008/2010
GAAACACATCCGGCAGTTTCTGCCACTATAATTCCTACAGTAAATTTACGCCGCCATTTTTCACAAAACTCCTTGCTATCTAGTTTTCACTACTATATAATAAGGACATCGAGGTGATATTATGGAAATAAACATGACTGATCTGTTAAACAGCATAACAGAAGATCTTAGCAGGATCGATTACATCAAACCGAATGAAATACCGAATATTGACTTATATATGGATCAAGTGACTACCTTTATGGATGAACATCTTGCCGGAACAAAACGACATAGTGAAGATAAAATTCTGACAAAAACAATGATCAACAATTACTCAAAAAATAATCTTCTCCCTCCGTCCGTCAAGAAAAAATATTCTAAAGATCATGTCCTTCTTCTTATATTTATTTATTATTTTAAAAACATCCTTTCCATAAAGGATATTGAAACTCTGCTTTCTCCTCTGCGGGACAAATATTTCTCCGATGAAAGCACGATCAGCCTTTCCGAGCTGTATCGCGAAGTTTGCGAATTAGAGAAATCCCGCCTCAAACCGCTTTCTGAATCTGTCCAGGAAGCATACGAAAGCTCATTTTCCGCTTTTTCAAATATCGAAGATAATGCCGATCAAAATGAGCTTCGCCTTTTTGCATTCATTTGTTCGCTGAGTTTTGATGTCTACCTGAGAAAGGTTATGATTGAAAAAATTGTAGATGAACTTGCTTTGAAAAATGAAGATCCGAAAAAAAACGGAAAAGATAAATTTGACAAAAAATAATAAATGCCGGAGAGACTTGCTGATGCATCTCCGGCATTTTTATTATTTTTTGTCAATCCGCTCAAACACCATATCGTATCCGTCATTTCCATAATTAAGCGAACGATTCACGCGGCTGATTGTCGCCGTAGAAGCGCCTGTCTTCTCTGCAATTTCCAGATAAGTCTTCTGTTCCCTGAGCATTTTCGCCACTTCAAATCTCTGCGACAAAGAAAGCAGTTCATTAATCGTGCAAATATCTTCAAAAAAAATGTAACACTCTTCTTTATTTTCCAGACTGAGAATCGCTTCAAAAAGATAATCTACTGCCTCTGTCCTGATTTTTTTACTCATACAAACTTCTCCTTTTCACCACTGCGGCTTATGTCTGCCTGAACGACTGCGTCTATAACAGTTTCCCAAAGCACTGTTATATTTTAGCACATTAAACTCTTGAAGTCCATATGTTAATCATTTAAATTTATAAAGATTTACTGTTTTACTGTTTCAAAGTATTCTGGCAGACTCATTTATAGGCATTTAAATACGGTTTCAATCTGTCAAAACTTGTCGTAACAACAAGTTCTTCAGGAAATGCACACAAGTCGAAGATTTCTTCTACATAAGTAAAATTACCTGCATCCACATCGATATGCGCGTCACTTCCTGTCGTAACCGGAACTTCATACTGCTTACACAAATCCAACATCGTAAGGACATTTTCCCGTGTCCCTTTCCTACTGCTGGAAGGTCTCATCGAAGAATTGTTCACCTCTAAAAGTGTTCCTGTCTCTTTTGCCATCTTAACAAGCCTTTCATAATCAATCGGAAACCGCCCGTCATCAGGATGTCCGATAATATTGACATAAGGATTTTTCATTGCCGCCTCATACGCTCTCATATTTTCCTCTTCCGTATGTTCCATCCCATAGCACGGTGGGTGGATGCTTGCAATGACAATATCCAAATCGCGACAAGCGCTTTGGGGCAGATCGATCCTGCCCGTTTCATCCATAATATTGACTTCAGCTCCCATTAACAGACGGATTCCGCAGCATTCTCTCGGAACAACATCCAAATTTAAAAAATAGAATAACCCGCATGTTCCCGGCATTTCCGGCGCATGTTCCGTAAGCGCAAGAGCCTTCAGCCCTTTTGACTGCGCCGCCGCTGCCATTTCCTTTATCGTACTGTACGCATGTCCGCTCGCCAGCGTATGAGAATGTGTATCTGCTTCAAATTTCATGATTTTTTCTCCTTTCGTTTTTCATAACAGCTGATTCTTGAATTTCTATCCATTGATATTAATTTATTTTAATCTTTTAATTCTGATATCATATCATATTTTGTTCTGTATTTTCGATCATATTTTACACTTTTCGATTTATTGTTACATTTTTCATTGTTCTTAGTCTTGCAAAATGCTATAATAAAACCATTATAAATTCGATTTATCGAAGAGAGAGGAGTATTGATTTTTATGAAATGTCCGATATGCGGAAATGAACTCGAGATCAGAAATAAACAGATCGGCACAGATAACAGCGGAGATCCGGTCTTTAATGAATATGCAGTTTGCCGCGATTGCAAGAAGCAATGGAACTTAGACAAACAACGTGCGAAAAAGGCTGCTGCAAAAGCAAACGCAAAGAAAACTGTAAGCGCGGAAACTACAGGCGCCGAGAATAATGCAGTTCAAAAAAAATCAGAAAATAAAAACAAAAATCAGGTGAAATCTTCCACCCCGAAATCTGCTGCAAAAGATCACGCAGAAGATTCAGCCGAAGGCGCAAAACGATCAAAAACAGCATCTGAAGCTCAGCGGCAGACAACTTCCAAATCGCCTGCCCCGAGACAGAACAGAAAACCGACCGCCAAACCGGCTGACGGAACAACTGTACAATTTCCCGAACGTTCCGAAAAGAAAGCTCCAAAAAAGCAGCCTTCATCCAAACAGGCTTCTGAAAAATCAGATCCGAATGAAGACAAGCGCTACAGCAATATCCCACCGGCACGTGTTCGCACAAAACGAGAAAAAGCCATTCGCAAAGGCTATGAAGATATGCTTGCAACCGGAACTCTCGACACCGATAAAGTAAAGAAAGAAGCCTCTGCAAAATCAAGCAAAAATAAAAACAGTAAGTATGACACAAAGGCATCCCGAAGAGTGCCAGAACCTGAAATTGACGATTATGAAGACGATTATTATGAAGATGTTCCGAGATTCCGTGCAATGCGTATCATTCTTGGAATTATCTCACTTGCCGGATTCGGATTCTTCACTTATAAAGGATTTACAACCGGACTTAGCAGTACGACAGAAGGCGGCGGGACAAGTGGTACATTATATATTATCCTTGCCCTTTGCATGCTCGTATCTTCACTTTTTTATTTTATTTTACAGAAATCAAATACGATCTTCGCTTTTCTCCTTCCGATGCTCTTCTACCTTGGAAGCGGTGTATTTGCATTCCTGAAACGCGGAGATGACCTTCAACTTCTCATCGCTGCTGTTGTAAGCGGAATTATGGCCATCATTTCTCTGATCCTTGCGATCACGTCCAGAGGCGGCTCTGATTATTCAGATGATGAAGAAGAAAATTATGACGAAGCCTTTGAAGATGATTATGCAGAAGATGATTATGAAGATTAAGGCTGCTGCCGAAAAGCACTGCCCCGAATATTTCATATAGTTTGAAAATTAAAACTAAAATTATTATAGAAAAAAACAATAAGAACAGAGCGATACTGACAAAGATATTTTTAACTTGTCGTATCGCTCTATTTTTATAAAACCTTTTGTATTTATTTTCACTGCGTCACTCCATCTTACATATAATTACAATAAAACCAAACTACATGGAGACCTCATGAAAAAACAACTTTTCGCAGCCTTTCTTATTATTGTTCTTGCCTTTGCCCTGTGCACAGGCTGCTCCAAAACTAACAAAGATAACGGAACACAGACATCGACATCTTCCGCAGCCAAAACAAAAGACACTGCTCCTTCAAAAATCACATTAAACGAAGTCGCACATTCGGTTTTTTATGCTCCACTATATGTTGCGATTGAAAAAGGTTATTTCCAAGACGAGAAAATCGACCTCACTCTTGTCACAGGATTTGGGGATGACGCATAAGGCTAAAATATTAATGCGAAGATGATACAATATTTCACCCCGGAGCTGATCCTCCGGGGAATGTTTTTATCACTTAATAAAGGCATTGTATCCTTTCGCTTTTAACTCTTTGACCAGATTTTCCGCGTTCTTCCGGTCGCGAAATGCCCCAACCTGCACGCGCAATAAATTTCCCATGCTGCCATTAGATGCGCCCGAATTCCCAGACTGTGCTTTGTACACTATTCCTAGATACTCTAAAATAGCTTTTGCATAGGCTACACCGAATTTCTCCTGTTCCGCGATTGTATCCGCGATCTGCTTATCCGCTGCATTGTCCAAAAAGAATCCCTCACACAGCACCGCTGTGGCCGTCGTGGAGTTGACCCAAATAAATTGATCGCCAGCTATGACCTTCCGGTTATTCTGTCCGATTGCCTCTGTATGCTTTTTGCACAGTTCTGCCAATCGTCTTCCGTTTGGATCGCTAGAATAATAATAAAATTCAGAACCATCTCCGCCACCGGCATTGTTATGTATCTCAAAGGCAACGTCAGGCCTCGCTGCATTTTCTTCCTGTACCTCTTCATAAATCGTATCAGACTCCGTATTGTTCCATCTGGACAGGATTGCATTTACTCCATGTCTGGTCAAAACATTGTAGCAAGCCACTGCCATTACAAGATTGACGTCTCTTTCTATAAGATTGTTAGCACATGCTCCCGGGTCAGAACCACCATGTCCTACTCCGATAAATACTGTCTTTGCCATAATAAATCCCTCTCTTTTACACATCAACTCTAATTTCTTTCACCTGATCAATGTTATAAATTCCAACCCACTCAGCCCCTTTGATTACAACAAATACTTTTCCGTCATACATATAATCTGTGTATTGTGCCTTTTCCCAACAAACACGATTCCCACCTGTCATAGTAATTTGTATCATATCTTTCTCCTTTCTTCCGGCATTTGCACCGGTGCAAAAAATATTTTTTTGTATAAAAAGAACACCTACCATTTCTGATAGATGTTCTGATTATCGTATTTAATTATTTACCTCTTCTTTTGGCTCGTTCTGCCTGCTTACCGTATATATACCCTAAAGTAAAGATATCTGCCGCAGCATCTGTCGTAAAAGAATATGGGCGTGCCTCTGCTATTTCATCTATTCCTTTGCGAACTTTGTCATTACACCAGAATGCAGTTGTCATACGCTGTCTTCCCAGTAATTTCATTGTTTTATTTTTTTCATATACATTTGGTGGCATTGGTTTTCCATATACATCGTTCATCTTACGCCACCTCCATGCTAATCTGAGCATTGCAGTCCTTTATCTGCTCTACAAGAACATACGGAAGTTCATAGCGTCCAACCACTTCCACAGCTAAATCACACTGATTTCTTTTGATTGCTTTATATGTGCTGACTCCAAATTGCCTTTTCAGTTCTCTATAAATATCATGATACACCTTTCCACGCAGAGATTTGTCTTTATACGCATTACTTTCTTTTCCACCAAGACATTTTACACCTTTCTTTTTCACCGCAGACGTAATTTTGTCAATTTCAATCCCGAGAATCGGCATGTCCATCTTAAAATCCTGCAAATCCTGATTAACAGATTCCACTTTACTTTCTACCTGTTGAATCTTCTTGTCATGCATGATGATAGCTTGAAGTTCTGGAGACATATTCTGAAGCCGCATAGCAATCTCTTTCATTCCGTCTTCTACACGGACGAAATACTGACGTGCGATTTTCCCTTTTGCTGAATGGCTTTCCATTGATAGATGTTTTGCAAAATCCGTTGTAAGACGATAATCCTTGCATTCGTTACCGTTCGTCACAGTGACGAACCCCCACCAATCAATATTTTCTTCGTAAAACTCATTATTTTCAATATTTCGTTTTGCCCATCTGGAGAAATTGCTCTTTTCTCCGCTCAGAAACTCATATAAAGCTCTCGCTGTGGTCATTCCATTCTCATCAATGCCCAAAGCAATTTCAATAGGTGTCTGCGCAACTGTGCTTATTAATTCGTTCATTTTAAATTACCCCCAAAATTGTTTGATTTTCTTTTAGAAATAAGTTAAAATACTCTTGAAATGAGTAAATACTTGTTTCCTTTTGAAAACAACCGTTAATCTGTGGTAGGTGCGACGGTTGTTTCTTTTTTACATTTCTTCTAAGTCAGACCTTAACTTTTTAATCCCTCTACTTATAGCTTCTGTTCTATTCACATTTTCAATTTCGCAATAATACTCTAATATTTGCTTATCTTCATCACTAATACGAATACTAAGTTTATTCGGTCTTGGATTGTCTGTTGGTCTGCCCATTCTCTTCTTTTCTACTTGAATCACCTCTTGACCCTTGCCATTTTCCCAAATATATGTTACATTTTACTCGGGTACAGGCGGTGGCAAGTACCGCCTGCGTTTTGTTTTTGCTTTGCTTATTTATTAAGCAGAGCTTTTTAATTTTGTTCTTTTGCTGTTGCGATTTTATCTAACAGTTCTAAAATTTCATCTCTAGTATACTCTGTTTTATCCCCTGTTGAGATAATTAATCGAAGCTGATACAGTGTTGACATTTTCACTGTCTGCATTTCTTTTTCTGTCATCTCGTTCATATACTCTCCTTTCCGGCTACTTGCCTGCCTTACTCGTTAAGTTCTTCCTTAACTGTAATTATATTATATACTTTTGTCGGGCATATGTCAATACTTTTGCCCGACAAATTTCAAGAGGTTTTTCTAAATTTTTCCATCCTACCTATGGAATTAAAAAGAGGGCGATCACTTGTCCTCTTCTTCCTCCGTTTTTTTATTTTTTGTATAAAAAGAACACCTACCATTTCTGATAGATGTTCTGATTATCGTATTTAATTATTTACCTCTTCTTTTGGCTCGTTCTGCCTGCTTACCGTATATATACCCTAAAGTAAAGATATCTGCCGCAGCATCTGTCGTAAAAGAATATGGGCGTGCCTCTGCTATTTCATCTATTCCTTTGCGAACTTTGTCATTACACCAGAATGCAGTTGTCATACGCTGTCTTCCCAGTAATTTCATTGTTTTATTTTTTTCATATACATTTGGTGGCATTGGTTTTCCATATACATCGTTCATCTTACGCCACCTCCATGCTAATCTGAGCATTGCAGTCCTTTATCTGCTCTACAAGAACATACGGAAGTTCATAGCGTCCAACCACTTCCACAGCTAAATCACACTGATTTCTTTTGATTGCTTTATATGTGCTGACTCCAAATTGCCTTTTCAGTTCTCTATAAATATCATGATACACCTTTCCACGCAGAGATTTGTCTTTATACGCATTACTTTCTTTTCCACCAAGACATTTTACACCTTTCTTTTTCACCGCAGACGTAATTTTGTCAATTTCAATCCCGAGAATCGGCATGTCCATCTTAAAATCCTGCAAATCCTGATTAACAGATTCCACTTTACTTTCTACTTGCTGAATCTTTTTATCATGCATGATGATAGCTTGAAGTTCCGGAGAAAGATCTACCAGACTTGATTTTGCGCTTTTGTATTTCTTTTCTACTTGAATGAAATACCGGCGCACCTGTTTACCTTTCTCATTACGTTCAAGCATTGCCATTTCTTTAGCTGTATCAAGCTTAATGATATGGTCTTTCTTAGTCTGACCGGAAGGTGTAGAAATTTCTACACCTTGAAAATCTTCCTCTTCAATAGCATCAATATCTGATACTCTACGTTTTATCCATTCACGATAAACACTTGGTGCGCCTAATACTGTATGTAACTCCGAACCATAAACAACCTTTTCACCTGTACTTGTCTCATATACCGGCACTAACTCATTTTCAATTACTGTTAAATTTTGCATCTTTAATTCCTCACTTGATTTTTAGGTCGGAATTCTCTATAATGAATATAGAATTCCTGTTGGTTAACGGGTTTCTAATTGTTGAACAAACACATGCCGTCCAAAGCTAGTGTGTTTGTTCTTTTTTTGTTACAATCAATTCTTCGACTGACAAGCCTAATGCTGTTGCAAGTTTTCCCGCAATATCCGGCTTACATGACTTTCCATTTCTTATGTAAGAAATAGTTGCCCTAGACACTCCAGATGCTTTTGCAAGTCCAGCACAATTATACTGTTTCTTTGCCATTGCAATTAACATTTTGTCAACATTCACATGTACTGCTACACTCATTCTTTCACCCCTTTCTTTTGCTCCATTTCGTATCTATCACATAGAATATTTCATTTTTGTATCTTTGTCAAGCTTTAATTTACATTTTGTATCATACCTGCTATAATTTCTATAAAAGGAGGTATTTTTTATGGAAAAATCTAATATAGCAGACAATTTAAAATCCATACGCGAAAAAAGAAATCTCACTCAATACCAAATGGCTGAAATTTTAGAAATTTCCAGAGCGGCATATTCCCATTATGAAAGCGGAAAACGAACTCCCTCTATTGAGATGCTTACAAAAATTTCAAATACTTTTGAAATACCATTTAATGAGCTCATTGGTCAAACAGACAAATGGCTTTTATCTGGCACAAAACGTCTCCGACAAACCCCAAAACAAATTTCTGATGAAAAAGCTTTTTTAATTACTTGTGAGTTATTAGATTATGCCGGTCTTGATTTTGCTTTAACTACTGGAGAAATAAAACGAATCACTCAAATCACCAAAAGCCTACACCAAGCTTTAATTAATGACATAAGAGAAAACACAACGGATATAATCCTTTGATCTAAACCACCGAGTAATCGGTGGTTTCTTTTCCATCCTACCTATGGAATTAAAAAGAGAGCCTGTATCCAAGCTCTCTTCTGCTGCGTATGCTATTTCATTTTTTCCATCAAGGCTTCCTGAAGCACCTGTGAAAAATTTACCCCCGCCCTTGTTGCCGCTTCATTCAACCATTCTGGAATCGTTAAGGTTTTCTTTACCGCTTTGTTATTGTGCATTTTTGCATATTCGATTGTATCACATGCGATATAATTCACAAATTCCCTGTCTTTCACTTTTACTTTCTCAACTTTAGACGCTTCCGGTATTACATTCCCCGCCGTTTCCTCATCATAAAGATAAAACGCGAGTACGTCCTCTGCCATCTCAAGCGCATCTTGCAAATTATCTCCGCAAGTATAACATCCTTCTAAATCCGGAAAAAGCACGGAGTACCCCCCTTCTTCCTCCGGTGTGAAAATTGCCGGATATACATATTTTGCCATCCTGTTGACCTCCTTTATATTTACGAATGGATAGGGGTTATTTCAACCCCGCATCCTTTAAAATTCTGTTTGCCGTTCCGGTAGGGATTTCTTTGCTTCCATGTCTTGGAATTCTTATATCCTTCCCCGTTTTATTGCTGTGCCATTTGTCGTGTTCCTTACCATGTTCAACAAAGACGCAACCATTCTTTTTTAGTATTTTTACAAGTTCCGACGTCTTCATTATGCCCTCCTTTCATGGTTTTATTTTAGCACGTATTAGCACGTGTGTCAACAGTTTTCGAGCACTCTGTAAAGATATTTTTCGTTGTATCTCTTTCGTTTCAATCTGTAGTTTACGGCATTTTACTTATAATTTCTTTCTCTCTTTCGCTTAATTCCCACGTGTATTTCTCGGCATTTGCCGCTTCTGCATTTGCCGCTTCTACCTTTTCTGGTTCGATCTTTTCCCATCGTGTCCGTCTCCAAATCTCCGCAACGCGTTCCCAACCGCCGGTCGCTACTAAATACACAATAAACGATGCAATTACCGCCGCTACGATATAGTACCAAAGCAATGTGATATTATAGTAGATGCATGCGATCACTACCGCCAGCGCGGTTAGGATTAACGCAGTTACAAACGCAACTACATTTGTTTGGATGTTTCTTAGTCCGGGCATCTCTTTAATTACTTGTGTAATCAGAGCTGTCAAAAATGCCAGTACACCGACTGCCATCAGTGCAAATGTTACATACTGCATTAAAATTTCCATACTCATAATTATTCCTCCATGTCATGCGCCTGTTTGTTCAGGTGCTTTTCGATTTTATTGATTGCTTCTGTCACCGGGCCATTACACCCTTGTTCTTTCAAGCCTTTCAGGCACGCCAACAGTCCATAAGTTGCAAGACACTGTTCCTCGTTTATTTTCCTGATGTCTTCATTATGCGTTTTTTCTAGGTTTTCTAGTTTTTTTTCTATTTTCGCTGGTTTTTGATAAAACTTGTATATCGCGACCATTATTCCCCCGATTACGCCGAGCGCGCCGATCAGCGCCGCTGCAGTTATAATCGTGTCTGCTGTAATATACATCGGTCTATCCTCCTATTTTATTTTATGCATAAAAATAAGACCTGTTACGGTCTTGCTCTGATTTCCATATGGTTTTTTCTCTTATGATACATATACCCGCACCTCATGCTTTAGAATCTCCGGCGGAATCTCATATGTAAATTCCAACGTGTATGATCCACCTTTGATCATCGGTTGGATCAGTGCAGACAAGACGGATTCCGTATCGCTTTTCTGCATGATTTCACATGTACCTAGATTCTCTTCCTGTTCCCCATTCCGTAAGACATACTTTGCTGATGTCACATCAAACGGCTTTCCATTTGTGCTCCGCACACTGATACAAACATATTTTTTCTCGCCGAGGTCAAATCCGACTTTTTCCAGCAATTATACCACCGCCTTTCTGCAACCTTTCAGTTTCGCAATATAATTTTCCGGCAGAACATTTACATCTCTGAACGTGGCCAGCTGCGCCGCCCACGGCAGTAACAGCAAGCGCACCTTGTCCCCCGTATCGATTAGGCTCGCCTCCATCTGATCTCCCAACAATCGCGCCTCTGTATGCGCGTGGTAATCAAGCATCACAGTGCATTGCAGATGTCCTCTAAGTCCGCTGTCAGACTCCGCCCACACCTCTATTTCCTGCAGTCCCGGCAGTCGCGGGGCATATCCCTCCCAGTACCCGGGACGATCCGGGATAGGCGTAAACTCCACTTCAGTAGAGTTTACAACGCCCCATACTCTGATAATCATATCAATCTGCCGGATCTACGATCTTAAAGGATAAGCGAATCATACCATTTGCGTTTACCGTGGTCGCTTCCGCTTCGACGTCAGATATAATCGGCGCTTTGGTATCAACTGTGACATGTCTCGTAACAGATGTAGTCTTTCCGATGCTGTCCTCTGCAACTACTGTAATATCATTCTCGCCCTCTCTAAGCGTAATCTCCTTACTAAACGCCCCGCCTGATCCAACAGACACGACTTCTCCGTTAATCTTAACGCTTGTAAGCGTTACTGCATCAGATCCAGCCGCAGCAGTACCAGCTACGGTAACCCTATTGCTGTTCGTCAGTAGTCCTTCGATCGGACTCGTTACATTCAGTGTTGGCGCTGAAGTACTAATCACAAAGGCCACAGTCGCGACATCGGATATATTGCCATCATTATCCGTTACCTGCAGACTAACGCTGTTAGAACCATCGGACAAGTTGGCCGCACGATATGTACATACTTTCTTGCCGCCCTGATCTGTCCATGACACGCCCTGTGTAACCTGAACATTATTAACTTTGAAGATTACAGACGACATGTTAAGACCGGATCCACCTGCATCTTGAAGCTCCATCTTTATATCCTGCGTTGCCGATCCAAGAACCGAGCCTTGTGTCGGGGATACGATCGTCGCGGTCGGCTTGGTTTTTTCAAGGACACGGATGTTCAGCTGATCGCTATACATCTCGTCCGTGGCGTACATGACCGTCTCATTGCCCGCTGCATCAAATGCATGTAGCTCAATCGGGTATGTATGATTAACCTGCCCATAAGACGACTCTGACCCTGACGGAATATCTACATCCCATAACTGTGTTCCAGAATCGTATGACGCATTATGCTGTTGTCCTTTATATACGGCATAAGCTCTCGTTATTTCACTCATATTAGTAGTTCCTCACTTTCTTTCACTCGCTATCGGGTAGTCATGCGGATAATCATACGGGAAGTCCTGCTCATACCAGAACTCAAAAGATATATGGATACGTTCGCCGGCATTCACCGTGGTCTTCTCCGCTTTCACCTCTTTAATTTCAGCCATGATTACCCTTCCTTTCTTATTCCATTACCGTTACATACAGCCCAACTAGATCTTTCAACGCCTGATAGACCGGAATCTCCGTATCACGGTTGCACAGGTAAGTCACGCCATCCTGACTGTAGTATTTCCCTTTTTCCAGTGCCATGTTTCCGTCATAAGGGATAGGATCCTCCTGCGTGCCGGCATGTGTCTCATCCAGAACCGTATACAGGCTCTCCGTTCCTTCTCCCGGAATATGCTGTTCCTGAATTAAAAGTTTGTCCTGAATCGTCTTGTACAGTAAATCTCCGTAAAGAAACTTGTACCCTGCCTTTACGGTCTGTCCAATGACATCCTGCCACTGCGGATAGATTGCCTTTACATTGACCGCGTCCGTATCCTCCAGCGTCTGCGCCTGCATTTGTGCGATCTGAATTGCCGCCTGTATCATTTCATCCTGGACTTCCGGAGTCTTCTGCGCCTTATACATCATTACGCCATAGATCTTACCAGTGTAGATCTCCGTTCGGTAAAATTCTGTGAACCCTTCATATGTTGCGATTGTCTGTCCACGCTCCTGCACAATCATGTGGGCTGTCCGGCTTTGATCCGTAAACAGCACCTTTAACTGTTCCGGAGTATTTCCAACCGTCAGAATTCGCAGGTAATCCCCGTGGGATTCAACCTGCTGAACAATAATCTCGGTTGCATCATTAAAAATAAGCTTCATAAATATCAGTCCTTTCTTAATCTTTTGGAAAAATAAATATTTGTCGGAGTTACAAGTAAAATCAGCGGGATATGAATACTCAAGAGACGAGCAAGTTATCGGCAAGTGGATTGATGGTCGCAACTTATACCGCAAAGTTATTATGATCGGAAACATCGCACAGAACGCGACGAAAACCGAAGTGGCTCATGGCGTGGAAAATATTGATCGCGTGATACATCTATACGGATCGGCACGCAACCTCAATCTTAGCTCTCGTTATACCATCGGTTTGCCTTATCCCGATGTCAATGGTGGTATTGCAATGTCATTGCAAGCAAACAGTGAAAAGATAATGATTTATACGAGTCAGACATCTACGCCATATTCCGCCATCGTAGTTATGGAGTACATAAAAAATAATTAAATCTTATTGTACACACCACGTTACGCAAGCTACAATATAACCCCCACTTACAACTTGTGCCTCATTATTTCCGGTAAAAAGTCCTACTCTTCCCGGGGGATTGGCACCAGCAGGCGTTATAGAAACAAAATAATCTCCTCGTGTTTGCCCCCGAACCGAGGCAGATGACATTACATAATCAGAGGGTATATCATCCGACGGTAGTCTTACGATATCGCCTGCTGTAGGACTGCTCGCGTTAACAAGACTGAGCACGCGGAGTTTTCCGTAGCGCGTCAAACGCACGCCGGTTTTAAGGGTGACATTTTCATGAGTTGATACCTCCGACAAATATTTATTTATCGTAGACATGTCGTCCATCATCGGAGGTATGATATCGACGCCCGTAACATTTATCCCATCCAAATTAATTACAAATACCGGACAATACACTTCTGCATCACCCGCCTGAATATCTCCATCCGTTACTGGCATACTAGGCACTGCCGGATTACTTGCTGCTGGCGCACCCTGCACAACTGCCCATTCACCGGACTCAATGTTTTGTGACGAGTCATATGTATATTTGACTGCAATCACATCTTTTCTCTTCATTCCTTGATTACCATTATTGATGGTTACCTCATCGTAAACCCCAACTTTTACAGTAAAGAGAGCGCCCTGAAACATCAGCGCGCCATCTTTGATACGGATTTTATTTGAGCTCTGCACTTCCGGCGTCAGCATACTTCCCGTATTAAGGATACAGGCATTCGCTCCAAAAATACCCTGTTGAAGCTGCCGAACCTGCTGTGATGTGATGTGTGGTTTCCCCGATCTTCCTGTTACTAATTCCATAATTAATCATCTCCTTCTACTTTATATTCAAGAGAGCTCTTCCCTCCCGCTACCCGGTAAATCTTTTTTGCAATCGGCTTTGCCGCATACATCCCAGTGTCGTAATCACGCCCGCCGATAATATCCCCAATCTCAACATTCATTTTTAACTGCTCAACATTCATTTCAAAAATAGTTCTGTTCATAAGCTTCGCCAGCTTTTCTCTTCCTTTTTCTTCCAGTTCATCACGCTCTGCTGACGTATTTTCATATACTCCACAAACTTCCCTGATTCCTGTATAAAACAAATCTCTGCCAATACTGCCATCCTCCTGGACGTACAGATCAATTACCTGCCGATCCTGCAATTCGCCTTTTCCAAGACAAATCAAATGATTGATACCGTTTTTATTTTCATCAAATGTAAAGTTCAACCTGCTGTCCTGTGACAGTTCAATTTTTTCCGAGTAGTCCACAATCGGCACTGCCGACAGTTCTACATATCCGGGTTGCCCTCTCTCCTGCTGTACATACCGTATCTGTAACCGATACCCGACACTTTTTAACATCTTTGTGAGACCTGCCAGTAAAGTACAGTACCTGTCAAATTGATAATCAGTTACAAATATTCCCGTATCACTTCGGGATACAACAAAATAATCACCGAAATGTTCTGCGATCAGACCATCTAACACTGCACTTAGTTCACCGGATACTTTCTTATAATCCTGCCCGCTGGGTGGACGAATGATTTTCTTTTCCAACATTCCTCTCCACGTCCTGCCAAATAAAGATATTGTGCTATCTGTCGTGTTTATCTTCTTCCTCCCGATAATACCGCCAAACTCTGTATCATTGATGTAAAACACATTCCCATACTTATATCGGTCATCCCACTGATCGCGCCGAATCTTGATTTCATAATCGTTTTCATCCGATCCAATCGCCATATCAATTTCCGATCCCATCACTGGACGGATATCCCGGAAATTCTGATCCGCAAGGATCAACTGCCTTTCGTCTTGCATTTCGGCTCGCTCCTTTCGCAATATAATTTAAGATCGAAGCCGAAACTTCCTGACCAAACAACACGGATGTTTCCCGGCGCGATCAGATCGAATACTGACTGTTGCTTTGCTCGGGAATCATAAATATCCTGTCGGACTCCATCCGACCTATATTTAATAATCGTATTATTACGGCTATTGATCTGCATGTAATCATTCTCGTCCAGAGACGTATAAACTTGATACGGATGCCCATTAATTAAGATCATCGGATCTGTCACAGGCCCGAAAACCGTCAGAAGAAATTCGCAGGGGGCAAAATGATCTACTGTCCAAATCAAATCACTGCCATATGGCATTGTGTAATCATAGTTAAAATCATGCTCATAGTCTAAATGCCCCCCTGGACCATCCCCTGATATGATCTGCTGAAAAGATCTTGATACTTCGTGAATCCAAAACGGATGATCCGTCACAACGGTAAGATTTTTAACCTGTATCGGAACACCCATAAACGCATCCGTTTTTATATCGCCGGATATATAGCAGGACAAATACTGATCTCCAATGTACAGCCGCCCGGGTTTGTGATTTATGATATCTTTTACAACGATGCTGTGGAAATTATTCAGGATGTCCGCAAATTCCTCATCTGTATCCGCGGTTACAGTAACCGTAATGGGATATGTTGCCGTTTCTCTTGTAAATAACGTTATTTTCCCATTATCTGTATCTGCATCCCACGAATAGTTGAATAACTCTTGATACTTCAAAATCACATTTTCAGAATCGAGGAGAATCTTTTCGTTCAGATGGTTCACATAATACACATCCATTTACAGAAGCCCCCTTTCTCGCAAATGCTCATCCATAATTCTGCCGAGTTCCCTGCTGCCCACTGATAAAGTAAGTTCCCTGACCGCAGATTTCATACACTTTTCCATCTTATTGTAATCAATCCCCGGATCGTTACTATACGCCTTGTTCTCCTCTGCTGTCAGGACACGTTCTCCTTTGTGCAGCACTGCCTGATAACCGTCGTAGGGTACGTTATCAAGTCCGTTATAGTGAGAATATCCCTGCGCTGCTGAAATCGCAGCGTTAATACCGCTTGTTATTGCATTCGTTGCTAATGTGATCGACAGTGTCCTCGCTCTCGTGGCGTTGTTCGCCTCCTCATCAATCGCCCGTAAATCTGCGATTGTTCCGTCTTTATTAACCTTTACCTCACAAGGAGTTCCGTTTAAAATCGCAATTCCTTCCCGCGTACCGTCTGCCGACTTTTTAATATCTGACAAGGAGCTCACAACATCCCCATTCGCATTGACGAGTTCACCGTTCTTCTCTTTCAGTCCATCTAAGGATGTTCCCAGCATCTCAAAAGATCCTTTTCCGTTCAGCGCCATCTCCATCGTGGCCGCTTGAATTTCTTGCGAATATCCAACAAGTGTTCCAGACGCTTCGTGATAGAGACCGACGATCTTGCCTGTTGCCTGATCATAATTGACCACGATATCTTCATTCGTGCCTTTTTCCATGTTATATAGGGTATAACATCCTGACTCTGTAATTTGCTCTAACCCTGCATACCTTTCCTGTACCTTTTGCAGATACTCAGCATTCCTTTCCTCCTCTCCTGTGAGGATCTGACCATTCAAGTCGCTGATCCCCTCCAGTAATTTCGGATTATATTCTTCGATAATGCTGAGGTATTCATCGTAAAGGTCACGCTGTTCTGTAATCTTTTTCTGCTTGTCCTGCTCTAAATTTGCGATCTGTTCCTCGTAATATGCCCGATCTTCTTCCTTGCATGTGCTAAGTTTACTTTGCAGCAACTGAATTTCTGTATCGTAAGCTGCTTGTATCTGTACGATCTCATCATCTCGGATCTTCGCTTTCTCTTGCAAAAGTTCCGATGCACTTTCCAGATCCATCGTCCGCGCCCGAGCAGCAAACTCATTTTTTGCATAAAGAATTTCTTGCTCTGTTCCTCCCAGTGCTTCCAACTCAATCTGACGCATCCGTTCGTTTTTACTTTGGATGTCTGCAATTTCCTGCTCATTCAACTGCCGTTTTTCATTCATTGCATTTTGCTGGATCGCAAGAATTTCGCCTTGTAACGTCTGTACTTCACTGATCTGCGCATCACTTGATTGCGACAACAGTTCCAGTACTTTCTGTTCGCTTTCATCAATCACCTGATCATCTGCGATGAACAGTTCTTTCAGTCCGCTTTGTGCCTCCTCTTTCCTGCTTTCGATCGTCGAGATTACTTCGTCACATATACCATTAACACGTTTCGTGAATCCGTCGGCTTCCTCCTGTGTCATGATTCCATCAAATCCGATCTCGTGCAAGTACACACTGAATTCCTGCACTTTTTTCGTAGATTCTTCCACGGCTTCCTGAAATTCAGGGCTTAACTCATCGCTGAATTCTTTATGTACATACCCCATTTCTTCCAGTTCTTCTTTCGTGTACCTCGTAACTCCTTGCAGGTCTGCCAGCGCTTCTTCCAGCCATGACATTTCCTCTCTCGATTTAAGGACTGTGGAATTGAGCACATCGCTTTGCTCATGAAGAGCATATACTCCGGCGCCAACCACCGCTAAACCTGCCGCAAGGGGTGCACATGTTCCCAGAACGCCTGTAAAGCTTTTTGCAAGCACAGATCCTCCTATGCCTGCCGCCTCTTGTGCGTCACCGAAAGCGCTAAGTGCTTTTGTGACTGCTCCTATTCCTGTCTTTAAC
>OGRC01001212.1_pt1 | contig 17651 bp, 7 predicted proteins | sample 1553431 | NCBI WGS metagenome assembly OGRC01 (sample SAMEA2580064, study PRJEB22360) | human gut metagenome | biome: human gut; feature: human-associated habitat; material: faeces | place: Denmark | collected 2008/2010
GAGCAGCATACGCGGTCGCCAATCCCGGCGTTACCGATGTGAAAATCACACAACAGACAGGGACATGTACGGGTATCGTCAAGGATGCTACGGGAGAAGGTGTTATCGGTGCATCTGTAGTAGTGAAAGGGACTACGAATGGTACTATCACAGGGCTTGACGGTGACTTCTCTTTAAGTAATGTAAAGGAAGGGGATATCATTGTTATCTCTTTCGTTGGTTATGCTACTCAAGAAATAAAATGGACCGGGAAACCTCTAGATGTTCTTTTGAAAGATGATACTCAATTGTTGGGTGAGGTAGTTGTAACCGCTTTAGGAATGAAGCGTGAAGAAAAAGCTTTGGGTTATGCAGTAACCGAATTAAAAAGTGAAGAGTTATATACCAATACAGTCAATCCGGTTGCATCATTACAAGGAAAAGTAGCTGGTGTAGAGATATCTAATTCAGACGGTGGTATCTTTGGTTCTGCTAAAATCCAAATTCGTGGTGCGTCAACCTTAGGAAGCAATAACCAGCCTATATACGTTGTCGATGGTGTCATTCTTGATAATTCCACTCAAGGACGTGATATGGATGGTGAAGAAATTGATGCAATTGATTATGGTAATGAATTGAAAAACTTGAACCCGGATGACTTTGAAACAGTATCTGTACTGAAAGGTGCCGCAGCCACAGCGCTTTATGGTTCTAGAGGTTTGAACGGCGCCGTAGTTATTACCACCAAAGGTGGAGGAAAGTTCAAAGGATTCGGTGTAGATGTTACTCAAACATTAGGTATCGACCACGCCTACAAACAACCCAGTATTCAAACTGTATATGGACCTGGAGCCCGTCCAGGTAGAATCGGATATGGAGAAAATGGTAATACTTGGATTCCTACTTATTATACCAACGCAAAGGGAGAACCTTCATTAATCGGAGCGTCTACTTTAGGATGGGGACTCCCCTACGACAGTTCGGTAATGATTGAAGATTATGATGGCCGTAAAGTACCTTATTCTCCAATCAAAAATAATATGTTAGATATGTATCAATTAGGCTTTAACACTAATACTAATGTATCAGTACGTGGCGGTAATGAAAAAACATCATTCTATAGTTCTGTTTCTTACAAGAAAGTGAATGCCACCACTCCTAATAATACATTTGAACGTTACGCTTTCTTGGTAAAAGGTAGCCATAAAATCAGTGATAGAGTAGATGTTGCCGCATCTGTCAGTTTCGCCAATTCTAAGCCACGCAATGCTGCTCGTGCCGTAGGTGAATATTTCTACCAAGGATTAACCCCATTATATGATGCTAAGTACTATCGTGATAAATATTTAAGTGAACAAGGTGGTATTGCACGTTCTGGAGATACTTATGCCAATGTACCCGAATCCAGCAAAAGTTATTGGTTTAATATTGACAATATGGACTACAACCGTAAAGAAACCGTAGTACGTCCTATTTTAGAAGTCAATGTAAAAATTGCCGATTGGGTCCGTTTCAAAGGAGAAGGCAATATGAACTATGTATACATTCGTGAAGAAAATAAAGAACTTGGTACCGGAGTTGCTTACGAAGGAGGTAACTATAAATTAGCACAACAAACTAAAGAACAAACCACCTTTGCAGGAACTTTTACTTTTGATAAAGCAGTAAAAGATTTCAATTTGGGTGGTTTTATTCGTGGTGAATATTACAACAACTATCAGACTGCTTATTCTGTAGAAACTGATGGTTTGATTGTACCTGGGCAATTTTTCATAGGCAACAGTAAACGACAGGTCAAAGCAAGCGGAAAAATAGAAGGAACTAAACGGATGTTATCTGCAGTATTTGCTTTCAATGCTTCTTGGAAAAATCAATTATATTTAGATGTAACCGGGCGTAATGACTGGTCTTCAGCATTAGTTTATGCTAATAAGAACGGTAATTACTCATACTTCTATCCTTCAGTTTCCGGTTCTTGGCTGATCAGTGAAACATTCAAAGACAAAATGCCTTCATGGATTTCGTTTGCAAAAATTCGTGGTTCATGGGCACAAGTAGGTAATGATACAGGTGCTTACACTATTAATTCCGGTTACAATGTAGGTAATTTACAGTTAATAGATGGTAGCTATGTATATACAAATTCATTCTCAAGCACAGCCATTTCACCTAACTTAAAACCAGAACGGAAAAACGCTTGGGAAGTTGGTCTGGATTTACGTTTCCTAGACAATCGTATCAACCTAGATGCAACTTACTATAAAGAAAATACAAGAGATCAGATTATGAACATCTCTACACCATCTATTTCTGGTGTTAGCAATCAGTTAATTAACGCTGGTAATATTCAAAACAGTGGTGTAGAAATAGCTTTAAATACGATTCCTTTCCGTAATAAAGATTGGGAATGGAACTTAGATTTCACCTTTACAAAGAATAATAACAAGATTATCGAATTACACCCTGACGCTGCCGAATACATTGGCTTACGTGGTTCTACAGGATGGGGTAACATGCGTATCCAATCGGCAGCCAGAGTTGGCGGACCTTATGGCGTATTGATTTCCGATATAACTCCTAAAAGAGATGACAACGGCAATATCATTCTGAAATGGAGCGATTCTGACCGTTCTGCCTATGCTGATAGAAGCTTGAAAAATGAAGTGATCGGTGATATGAATCCAGACTTCTTAGGTTCTGTTTCGACCGGATTAACTTGGAAAAACTTAAGTTTCAGAATGGCCTTGGATATGCGTTTTGGTGGTAAAGTAGCTGTTTATGGTAATCGTTATGGTACAGCTTATGGATGGACAGAATCTTCTTTAAAATTCCGAGATGAGGCTCATGGCGGTATGACATGGACCAGCCAATATTTAAATGCGGATGGAAGTCAATCAGGAAGTTACGGTGTTACTTATCATGATGGTATGATCCCTCAAGGAATATTTGCTTCGGGGACTCAAGTTACAGGTATAGATGGTAAAACTCATGATGTAGGAGGTATGTCCTATCAACAAGCTTATGAAAATGGAATTCTTGAACCAATGCATGCTGCATCGTATTATAATTATGCCAACCAATGGGCAACAGGTGTAACAAATGACGGATGGATACATGATTTGAAATATATTGCTTTACGTGAAATTACCGTTGGGTATACATTCCCATCAAATATTGCCGGCAAAATTGGAGCAAAAAGATTGGGAGTAAGTTTCTCTGCACGTAATCTAGGATATCTATATAACTCACTACCTAACGACGTAAATCCTGAAGGTGTGCGTGGTAATTTGAGCGGTGAATTCCGTATTCGTAGTTTCGACCCATATACAGCTAATTACACAATGACTATAAATGTAGGATTCTAAACTTATAAAAAATTGAAGATTATGAAATTAAAATATATAATGGCAAGCTTTTTAATTGGCAGCTGTACTTTTATAAGCAGCTGCAAAGATGATTTTGCCGATATCAATACCAATCCAACTATCGTTTCAAAACCAGACCCTCGCTATTTATTTACTCAAGCATTAGCAAATTTTGATGGTCATGACTATTTTGCTTGGTATTACGATTACAATAATATGCTGAGATGGTCTCAAACAGTAGCTTCAACAGGAGGTAATGAAAACCTGATGACTACTATGTCCAATTCAGGCAAAATGGGATCACAAGTTTACAATGTAATGAACCAAGTAAATGAACTGACTTATATTGTAAATACAACTTTAGAGGGAGAAGAACAAGCAAAATATACTTATCTAAAAGCACTTTGTCAACCTTTAATGATTTACTTGGCTATGTGGGATACTGATATGTATGGCTCCATGGCATACACAGAAGCCTATCAAGCACGTTACGGAGGAACCCTCACTCCAAAATATGACACACAAGCTGAATTGTTTGATTTGTGGGAAAAACAATTGAAAGAAACTGTTGAAACATTAGCCAATGATGTAACTATTGATGGAAATAAAGTAACACAGCAGTCTTTAGGCTCACAGGATATCATCTACCAAGGCGATTATACCAAATGGTTGAAATTTGCCAACTCTCTCCGTTTAAAGCTAGCAGTTCGTTTAATTAACGAGGATAAGAATCGGGCACTGAATATTGTAAGAGACGCTGCCAAGTATCCTATTATGGATGGTTTGGAAGATGATTTCTTCTATAATAAAAGTGCTACAGACCGTCATATGCCTGGTGGAAATTCTATGGATAACCGTGGTGCAGGATCAATGCAATTAATCAACTTCATGCTTGAACATTTTGATCCACGTATCCGTGTCTTTTTCGAAAAGAATGATTATAATTCAATCGTCGTACAAGCGTTCTATGACAAAGGACAAAGACTACCTTCATTTGTAGAGGAAAATGTCATATCAGAAGAAGTTAACGGCAAAAAGGTTTTCAAAGGCTGGAAAGCTCCTGGTGAACCTTGGGTACGTTATTACGGTTTACCGACAGAAGTAGAAGCCGGTTTAGCCGACCAGCACCCAGAATATGTTGATTATTTTGACAAAGCTGGTAAGCTGTGGAAAGTTTCAGATAAGGACGGCAATGGAGAAACAACTTATTATCCATATTCTCCATTAAATCAATATATGTTTGACAAAAAAGTCATTATAGATTATCCGGTTGCTCCAGGTGCGCCAAAAGTTCAGATTACAGATTTATACGCATGGTATGGATTGTATCTATCCACAGCAGAAGTAAACTTGTATCTGGCAGAACTTAAGTTACTAAGCCAAGGACAAGATATCGGTTTTTCAGGAAGCGCAGAATCCTATCTGAAAAAGGGAGTAGAATATTCAATGCGTGCTTATGACAAGTTAGCAGGTTTAAATCATATCCCCTATTATGACAATACATTTGGGCAAGACAAATTTGATGTAACCATTAAGTTGCAGGAAAATGAAGTCACTAGATTACTAAATGATCCTATCTTGACTTTAGATGGATCTACTACAGAGAATCTGGAAAAAGTATACTTGCAACAGTATATTCACTTTATTTTCTTCCCGGCTGATCAATATATCATGATGCGTCGTTCCGGATGTCCTATGAAAGAAAGTGATTTATATCCCATGCTGAACTTAAATCCTAAAGTAAGCAACTATCCATTACCTCGTAGATTTCAAGTGACGCAACCAACTGTAGATGATAAAATGGGAGATATCAAGAGAAAAGCATATCAAGATCAAGGATATTCCTATGGTCCGGAACCTACAATACTAAATACAGAACGAGTTTGGTATGATAAAAAAGCTCCGCAATTTGGTGAAGGACCTAATTTGAATTAATGGAAAAACAGTCTGAAATATGACGCTAGTCCAAGTTTATTAATAAAAAAGGAAGAGGTTATGTGATATATTCTCTTCCTTTTTTATTATACCCAAAATCATTTGATATTCTGATATCGGCAAAGCATATTATGCATAGGTCATAGAGCCACTTAACATAAGCCAAATAAAAAAGGGCAGTACACTTGGGCGAAGGTCTGAACTTTATTTAAACAAATGGCAATGTGAGCATTTTATTGCTGCAACTTTAAAAAAAAACTCGTTTTGTTTATCGCGATGAACAATTTATTACTATTTTTGTAATGTGTGATAAACAAAAAGAAGAAATGGAACGATTATTTGAATCCTTTATCAAGAAACTGGCTATAACAAATACTTCTTTTGTACGTAGCCTGATGAATGAGATAGAATGGGAAGCTCGTCTTATCGGTATAAAGGGGGCCCGGGGAGTTGGAAAAACAACTTTATTGTTGCAGTATATCAAACTGAACCTTCCAATGGATAAAACCGTACTTTATGCCAGTGTGGATAATATTTGGTTCAGTGAACATAAACTTTATGATTTAGCTTCCGATTTTGTAAAGCGGGGAGGAAAATATCTGTTTCTGGATGAAGTACACAAATACCCCAACTGGTCTCAAGAACTGAAAAATATTTATGATGACTTACCTGAACTTCATGTAGTCTTTACAGGTTCGTCCTTGCTTGAAATCTTAAATGCCAAATCGGATTTAAGCCGGCGGGCTATTGTTTATGAAATGCAAGGTTTTTCTTTTCGCGAGTATTTAAACTGGAATGAAAAACTATCATTGCCGATATTGACTTTAAATAATATATTGGACAATCATCTGGCATTATCTGTCGGGATAGTAGACAAAGTTAAAGTTCTGAAACATTTTTCTGATTATTTGAAACATGGATATTATCCTTATTACAATGAATTACCCGCTCTTTATTATTCAAGAATAAATGAAGTGGTCAATCTGATTGTGGAATTGGAGATTCCACAGTTAAGAGGGGTTGATATTTCATATACAACTAAAATTAAGCAGTTACTATATATCATTGCAGAGTCGGCGCCTTTTATTCCTAATGTCAGCAAACTAAGTGAACGGATAGGAATCTCACGTAATTCATTGCTGGCCTATCTGGATGCCCTCCATGACAGCTGTCTGACTATGAATCTCCAAAAAGAAGGCTCCGGCATAAGCCGCTTGCAAAAACCTGATAAACTGTTTTTGGAGAATCCTAATTTAATGTATGCATTGTCTGCCAGTCAGATTGATATTGGAAATGTCAGGGAAACTTTTTTTGCCAACCAATTGCGTTATTGCCACAGAATAAACGTTTCTAAAGAGAGTGATTTCTTTATTGATGGACGCTATACTTTTGAAGTCGGTGGTAGACATAAAGGTAAACAACAAATAAATGGACTTTCTGATGCATATATTGTCGCTGATGATATAGAGTATGGAATAAATAATAAAATACCATTATGGTTATTCGGCTTTCTATATTAGTGCTCTTTTCGGTAGAAAATAGATAGAAAATTGTATTTAAAAGTCCTTCTATAGACTTTTAAATACAATTTTTCTTTTTGAGGCATAAAAATAAAACACATTGATATTCAGATACATAGCTACAAGAGTAGTTCTGAAGGAACTAATGAAACGGAATTACTTGATTTTCAATAAACTTTAAAAAATCACAGCTATGTTAAAACGACTAAAATCAGTCAGTATGTTGCTGTTCCTAATGGGTGCCTCTACCGGAGCAGCATACGCGGTCGCCAATCCCGGCGTTACCGATGTGAAAATCACACAACAAAGTGGTACATGTACAGGAGTTGTCAAGGATGCTACGGGTGAAACTGTCATTGGTGCATCTGTAGTAGTGAAAGGTACGACTAATGGTACTATTACCGGACTTGACGGTGACTTTTCTTTGTCAAATGTAAAAAAAGGAGATATCATTCAGATCTCTTTTGTCGGTTACATTACTCAAGAGGTTCTTTGGAATGGTACCCCTTTGAATGTTATTTTAAAAGATGATACCCAGACTTTGGATGAAGTGGTAGTCGTTGCATTTGGAACGCAGAAGAAAGTGAATGTGACCGGTGCTGTATCTACTGTCGGAGCGAAAGAGATTGCGGCACGTCCTGTTAGTTCTACGGTTGAAGCTCTGCAAGGAGTTGTTCCTGGCATGAATATTTCAACAAGTAGTGATGGTGGTTCATTGAAAGGTAACAAAGAATTCAATATTCGTGGTACAGGAACTATTGGTAAAGGCTCATCAGTATCTCCTTTGGTGCTGATTGATGGAATGGAAGGGGATATTAATGCTATTAATCCACAGGATATTGAGAATATTTCTGTTTTGAAAGATGCTGCTGCGTCTTCTATTTATGGTTCACGTGCGCCGGGAGGTGTCATTTTGATTACTACTAAAAAAGGTAAGTCAGGAAAACCATCTATTAATTATAATAATAATTTCCGATTTAACTCTCCATTGAATATGCCTCATATGGCAGATTCATACAGTTTTGCATTAGCTATCAACGACCAGCTGACCAATGGAGGACAGTCGCCAATGTATAGTGAGAAGAAATTGCAACAAATTTTGGATTATCAGCATGGTAAATCTACACAATATATGTGGGCTACGGATGCTGGACGTTGGAATGCATTTGATGACCCAAATCGTCAGGATGTTATGCCAACCGCTAATACTGATTGGTTGCATGAGTTGTTTGGTGATAGTTTTACTCAGGAGCATTCAATTAGTGTAAATGGTGGTACGGATGTAATGCAGTATTATATGTCTGCCAATTATCTGGATGAAGGAGGATTATTGAAATATGGGGATGATGGCAGACAACGCTATTCATTTACTGGTAAAATCAATGCGGATTTGGCAAAATGGTTGAAAGTAGGGTATAGTGTTCGTTTTAATCGTATTGATTATAGTTCCCCTTCCTTTGCAAGTGCCGGCGAGAATAAGGAAAATGTATTTTATTTTGATGTATGCCGTTATTGGCCTGTAATTCCTGTTGTAGATCCTAACGGTTTTTATACCGCAGAGTCTAAAATTTACCAATTGACTGAAGGGGGACGTTATAATACTCAGAATGACGTTGTGGCACAACAACTCCAGTTTCTTATTGAACCAATTAAAAATTGGAAAACCACTATTGAATTAAATTATCGTAGTAATTATAATTTCTCGCATACGGATTATCAAACGGTTTATGCTTATGATGTAAACAAGAACCCATATGCTATTGCCAACACAACTTCGGGAGTAACAGAATATGCATATAAAAGCAATTTCTTTAATCCGAATATCTTTACAGAGTATTCATTGGAGTTAGAAAACGGGCATAATATGAAAGCAATGGTCGGTTTTCAAAGTGAGTTGTTTAAACAACGTGATATTACTGCAAAACAAAATAACATAATGTCTGGCATTCCTACTTTAAATACAACTACGGATAATGCACGTGCCAGTGGTGGCTATCAGGAATGGGCAACAGCCGGTTTTTTTGGTCGTATCAATTATGATTACAAAGGTCGCTATCTGGTTGAGGCGAATCTGCGTTATGACGGTTCTTCACGTTTTTTACGCGATCAACGTTGGAATTGGTTCCCTTCTTTCTCTTTAGGCTGGAATGTGGCACGTGAGGCCTTTTTTGAGAAGTATACTAATGTTGTCAATACATTGAAAGTTCGTGGCTCATGGGGTGAACTTGGTAATCAAAATACAGATAATTGGTATCCTTTTTATCGCATTATTGATTATAAACAAAATAATGGCGGTTGGTTGGTCAATGGCTTGAAACCTAATACTGCAGCCGAGTCCAGTCTCGTTTCGGCATTGTTAGGTTGGGAAAAGACCCAAACTTTAAATATTGGTTTTGATCTTGGTATGCTGGACAATCGTTTTAATTTGAATTTTGATTATTTCCAGCGTAAGTCAATTGATATGGTTGGGCCGGGACAGGAATTACCAACAATCTTAGGTATTGCCGTTCCAAATGTGAATAATCTGAATATGACTTCGAAAGGTTGGGAATTACAAGTAAGCTGGCGTGATCAGATACGTGATTTCAGATATGGTGTCACATTGGCTTTATCCGACAACCAGGTTGTAATTGATAAATATCCTAATCCGTCAAAAGATTTAGGCCAAACATATTATGATGGGGCACATTTGGGAGATCTTTGGGGATATCAGACAATAGGAATAGCTAAGACTCAGGCGGAAATGGATGCGCATCTGGCGAAGGTGGACCAATCTTCTATGGGTTCCAACTGGGGAGCAGGTGATATAATGTATGCCGATTTGGATGGTGACGGTGTGATAAGTGCAAAAGATAATACAGCAGACAATCATGGAGATAAAGTTTTGCTGGGTAATAAGACACCACGATATAACTTTGGCTTGAATTTGGATGCGGCTTATAAAGGCTTTGACTTGAAAGTGTTCTTCCAAGGAACATTGAAACGTGACTATATGCCGGGATCGGGTGCTGAAAGTATGATGTTTTGGGGAGCTGTAGGGTATTGGCAGACCAATTTTTTTGAGCCTCACTTAGACTATTTCCGTCCTGCTGATACAACGAGCCCGCTAGGAGCGAATGTCGACGGGTATTATCCACGTCCTTTAGAAAGCGACAAGAATCGTAAAGCACAAAGTCGCTATATGCAAAATGCTGCTTATTGTCGTTTGAAAAACGTAACGTTGGGATATACTTTACCGGCAGATTTGACTAAAAAATTCTACGTGAATAATTTACGTTTCTTTGTGTCTGCAGAGAATCTGTTTACTATAACCAATCTGTGTGATACTTTTGATCCTGAAACAATAGGTGTAGGCAATTGGGAAGGATGTACTTACCCATTGTCAAAGACTATTTCATTCGGATTAAGTGCAACCTTTTAATAAAATAAGATCTATATGAAAAATTATATTCAATATTTAACTATCGGAGCTTTGCTGATGGGCAGCCTGACAAGTTGTAATGACTTCTTGGATAGAGAACCATTGGATAAGGTTACTCCTGAAAAATTCTTTTCTGCAGAAGCGGATTTAGCAGCTTATGCCATAAATAACTATAAGTTTGTTACTGTAGATGATAAGTATGGCATTAATCTTTTTGGAAAAGATAATGATACAGATAATCAGGCAAGCGGAACAAGTAATTCGTTTTGGATTCCTGGTGAGAAAAAAGTTGCTGCCGACCGTGGCGAGTGGAAATGGGAGGATATTCGTTCATGCAACTACTTTTTTGACCAAGTATTACCAAGATATGAGGAGGGAGCTATAACTGGTAACCAAGATAATGTGAAACATTACATTGGAGAAATGTACGTGAACCGTGCATATAGCTATTTTCAACTTTTTACAAAATTTGGTGATCTGCCTATTGTCACAACGGCACTTCCCGATATTCAAGGTGAATTGGTGGAAGCTAGCAAGCGCCAACCGCGTCATAAGGTTGCTCGTTTTATTATTGAAGATTTAAAAAAGGCGGAAGACATGTTGTTGAATAATCCTCCGGGTGGTAAAAATCGTATTTCTAAAAATGTAGCTTATTTGCTTCATGCTCGTGTAGCTTTATATGAAGCTACTTGGGAAAAATATCATCGTGGTACAGCTTTTGTACCGGGAGGAAGCGGATGGCCGGGTAAAGATGCGCAAGGTTATGATGCTGATGTGGAAATTAATTATTTCCTTGATGAAGCGATTGCTGCTTCGAAGTTTGTTGCAGACCAAATGGTAGGCAATTTAGCAGAGAATACAGATACTCCGGAAGGAATGAATGCTTCATTGGTTTCTATCAATCCATATTATACCATGTTCTGTGATGAGAATATGGAAGGGTATAAGGAGATTCTAATGTGGAAAAAATTTGATGAATCATTGGGGGTAACCAGTAATTTGCAGATGGAACTTTGTCGTAATGGTGGTGGATCAGGCTGGACACGTGGTATGGTCAATTCATTCCTTATGCGTAATGGTTTGCCTGTTTATGCCAGTGGTTCGGGGTATAATCCCGATTGGGAGAAGGAAGGTGTAGTTGCTACGGTACAGAATCGTGACTCTCGTCTTGGTATATTCACTAAAAAGCCGGGAGATGTGAATTATTATGGTGATGATGGTACACCCAGTATTTGTCAAATCAGTTTGATATTCGGTGATGCGGGCAGTTTAGCAACAACAGGTTATATTGTAAAGAAGGGTAAACATTATTCAACTCATATGGCGAATGACCATTCTGCCGGTACCTCTGGAGGTATTGTTTTCCGTGGTGCGGAAGCTATGCTTATCTATATGGAAGCTTCATACGAGAAGAATGGAACTGTTGACGGAACGGCAGATGGATATTGGAGAGCGTTACGTACACGTGCAAAAGTAGATCCGGATTATAATAAGACAATTGCCGCAACTAATATGCTGGAAGAAGCAAAAGGGGATTTTGCCGCTTATTCACATGGAACTATGATTGATCCGACTTTGTATAATATTCGTCGTGAGCGCCGTAATGAACTTTGTGCTGAGGCTTTCCGATGGGATGATTTGAAACGCTGGAGGGCACTTGATCAGTTTAAAACGACTCCTTATCGCACGGAAGGTATGCGTTATTGGGGTAGTGTATATGAGGAACAATTAAAAGATCTTTGTATAGTAAATCCGTCAACAGGAAATATGTCTTCTCCTGAATCAAGTGTGTATATACTTCCATACGAAAAAATATTGGAAAATAATACCATTGCAAAACAAAAGGGATTCCTCTTTACTCCTGCCCATTATTTAGAGCCCATTGGGGTGGCTGTATTCCGTCAGACTGCATCAGATCCCAATGACTTCACCTCATCTTCGGTTTATCAAAATCCAGGATGGAAATATGAGGCTAGTACAGGGGCTGTTTCGGTCGAATAAGAATATATATTGATATTATTTTGTAGGGAAGTCTTTTTAGGCTTCCCTGCTTTTATTTAAGGCATTTATTTCCTAAGCGTGTATTTTACCTTTTGAAGGTAGGCATCGCTTATCTGTCTGAAGGTGTGATGAAACATTATAGTGAAGAGTATCATGAATAAAGAACTTCATAGTCGAGGGCATATGTGATGCGGTGATCTATTGTTATATTAATGCATAAAATAAACTATTTTCAAGTGAATATAAATAAAATAAAGGTGAATGATAATGTGTGATGATTTAATGTTTTATTAAATAACGGAGATTATAATAAAATATTTTTGTTTATCTTCTTAAATATATCAAATATATTATATATTTGCAGCGTCAATCTTGGTTTAGTTTAAGAATAATATCTTAAACTGGTTGATTTTTAATAAATATTTAAAGAATCACAGCTATGTTAAAACGACTAAAATCAGTCAGCATGATGCTGTTCCTAATGGGTGCCTCTACCGGAGCAGCATACGCGGTTGCCAGTCCCGGCGTTACCGATTTGAAAATCACACAACAGAGTGGAACTTGTACAGGTGTTGTCAAAGATGCTACAGGGGAAACTGTTATTGGTGCATCTGTGGTAGTAAAAGGAACTACCAATGGTACCATCACAGATTTTGATGGTAATTTCACTTTAAATGATGTAAAGAATGGAGATGTTATTCAGATTTCTTTCGTTGGTTATATCACTCAAGAAATGAAATGGAATGGAACTCCGCTGAATGTTATTTTGAAAGATGATACTCAAACTTTGGATGAAGTTGTTGTTGTCGGCTATGGTGGTTCTCAAAAACGTGCAGCTTTGACTACTGCTATTACTAAAATGGATGACCAGGTCTTAAAGAAGGCGGCTTATAGTAATGTGGGACAGTCATTACAAGGATCTGTATCGGGATTACGTGTTGTCAATACTACAGGGCAGCCAGGTAGCTCACCTAATATAACTTTGCGTGGGGGAGCAACAATTACGGGGGATAATAGTGCCGCATTAATTATTGTTGATGGAATAGTGCGTAATAATATGGCAGATATTAACTCCTCGGATATAGAATCTATCCAGGTTTTGAAGGATGCTGCATCGACGGCTATCTATGGTGCTCGTGCTAATGGGGGTGTTATCTTGATTGAAACGAAAAAAGGTAAAGAGGGAAAAGTAGATGTTAATTATAAATTCAAGATGGGTATGAACTTTGCCCGCAAAGGATATGAATATCTGAATGCTGGTGATTATTTGTATTATACTCGACTGGGATTTAAAAATGCTAACCAAGCGGTAGCACAGGATATAGTGATGGATGGAATCCTGATACTCAGAATGGTTGTGGTACAACTAAAAATAACTATGATGTACGTTATTTGGAAGGCAATGAGGATTTGGTGAATCAAGGATGGCAGACGATGACTGATCCTTACTCTGGTAAACAGTTGGTTTATAAAGATTATCATGGAGCTATGGATGATGAGATTTTTAATTCACCTGCGTTGATGCAAGATCATTATATCAGTATCAATGGTGGAAATGATAAAGGAACTTTTGCTGCCAGTTTAGGGTATTATGATGAGGATGGTCAGGTCGTTGGAACTGGTTATCAACGTTTTAATGGCTCCTTGAACGGCTCCTATAAGCTCTTCCCATTTTTGACAATAAATGCAGGAACTACTTATTCCTGGTCTACACAGCCTACAGTGTCATGGACAGGTACTTATGAGTTCTTTTATCGTACACGTGGTATGCGTCCTACTTGGAATCCTTGGAATGAGGATGGTAGTCCTAATTCGGCTGATACTAATATTTCCGATGGTAATCCCGCTTATTTCAGAGATAAATTACTGTATTCTGACGGAACGAATAAAAGCACTTATAATATAGGATTTAAATTGGATATTCTTCCAAAGAAATTAGTGTTAAACGGTAACGCTTCTTTGTATCGTTATGATTACATGGTGGAAAAATTTAATAAAGCGTACCAATTGGAGAATAAAGATACAAATACAACACGTGAGGCTTCTGTGGAGCAGGAACGTTATACTCAACAGCAATATAATGCTACATTGACTTATACCGACACTTTTGCTGATAAGCATAATTTGGAGGTCATGTTAGGGGGTGAATATTTTACTTATGATCAGTTTAAGCTTGCGGCAAAAACTCAAAATTCTCCTACTGATGATATCCCTACTTTAAATGTAGGCGCAACTCGCACTGAAACTAGTACTACTAAGAGTGCTTATCGAATACTTTCTAGTTTTGGACGTCTGAATTATAACTATGAAATGAAATACTTACTTTCTGTTGTGTTCCGTTATGATGGTATTTCTAAATTGAAGGATAATAGATGGGGATTTTTCCCTGGAGTTTCTGCCGGATGGAATATTACAGAAGAGCAGTTTTGGAAGGATTCCAACGTTTCTGATTTGATTTCCACCTTTAAACCTCGTCTTAGTTATGGTGTGAATGGTAATGTGAACGGTTTAGGTAATTATACGGTATATGGTGAGTATGCAACAACGAAACCTTATGGTGGTGAAACCGGTATATACAATAGTGCATTGGTTAATACAGGGTTACGTTGGGAACAGAGCCAAAGCTTTGAAGCCGGACTTGATATTGGTTTCTTCAATAATCGTTTGAGCTTTATTCTGGATTATTATAATCGCAAGACAAAAGATTTGCTTACCGATCTTGCTTTACCAGGGTATACAGGATTTGATAAGATTGCTACTAATTTGGGTACTCTTCGTAATTCTGGTTTTGAAGCGGAAGTACGTGCTAATATCATAAATAAAGGTGGATTCACTTGGGATATGACAGCAAACCTTTCTACTGTAGCTAATAAAATTATAAAATTGCCTGACAATAAGGAGGTTAATAACCGTGTAGGTGGTGCTCAGGTATGGGATCCTAATAAAGGAGAGTTAGTATGGGTTGGCGGCCGTCAGGAAGGTGGAAAGTTAGGTGAGCTTATTGCCTATAAACAAAATCATATTTTTAAAGATTGGGATGATGTAAAAAAATATGCAAACAATCGAATTGATAATGTCGCAAATTTGTATGGTCCGGGTAAGGCAGCAGAATATGCAGGTAAACAAGGTTGGAAACCTATTGAACCAGGAGATGTTTGTTGGGAGGATATGGATGGAAATGATGTGATAGATTCATATGACCGTTATGTCGTTGGTAATATATTTCCTAATATAACCGGTGGATTCTCTACTACATTCAGCTATAAAAATTGGTCGTTGTATGGACGTTTTGATTATGCATTAGGACATACATTGTATAATGATTTAAAGGCTCGTACATTGGGCCAGTATCAAGGCACATGGAATATTATAACTGATGTGAAAGATATGTGGACAGAAGATAATCCGAACACAGATTTATCTAAATATTATTTTGGCGATCAGAATATCAAAAAGAATATCACACGTTCTAATAATGGTTTAACTGCTGCTGATAACAACAATTCTCATTATTATGAAAAGGGGGATTATTTGTGTTTGCGAGAGCTTACATTAAGTTATACATTACCGAAATCACTAATCAGTAAATGTTTCATGACGGATGCTTCTGTTTATGTCACAGGTCAGAATTTGTTTTATATAACTGGTTATGAAGGTACATCTCCGGAACCGGCTGTAAGTACAGAATATGGTCGTGGTATTGATAATGGACGTTATCCTACTCCAAGAACTGTATTATTTGGTTTATCTGTTTCATTTTAATCAACAAGACTCATTATGAAAAAAATATTAGCATATTTAATGGTTGGCATAGCTTTTACCGGGTGTAATTCTTTGGATTTGGAGCCAATAAGTAGTATTGCCGATAATAAATATTGGCAGACAGAAGCACAGGTGGATGCTTTTAATGTGGGGTTACATTCTAAGTTTAGAGAGAAATGTAGTTATAGCATTTTTCTTTTTGGAGAACCTCGTGCGGATTATTATTTTGGAGAGTCAACATTTGGTAGTGCTACCCAGGGTAATGAACGTATGTGGAACAACAGTTTGAACGATGTGAATACGGTTGTTTCTAATTTTGGAAATTTATATGAGGTGATTAATCAGGCTAATCTGATGATAAACAAGGTGGAAGGTATGTCGATGAATGAAAGTACCAAGAAATATTATCTGGGCGAAGTTTATGGTATCCGTGCTTTCCTTTACTTTCAGTTGTTACGATCTTATGGAGATGTAGTGATATGGACCGATTTCTCGGAAGGGTCGAGCTTGGATCTTGGAAATTTAGCAAGACCAGCTTCTTCTGCTGCTGACGTAATGAAATTGATTGTTGATGATTTACAGGCTTCAGAAACTGCTTTTGGGGATAATTATGGGTTTAGAAATGATTCTCAGCGTTATTTTTGGTCTAAAGCAGCTACCATGATGTTGAAGGGTGAAGTATATATGTGGAGAGGAAAACACATGGGAGGTGGTAACGAAGATTATACAACAGCGAAAAATGCATTGCAGGAAGTGAGAAATCAAACCGATAAATTTGGTTTGTTGGAGGATTTCTCTGAAGTATTTTCTTATGATAACAAGAATAATAAAGAGATAATATTTGCGATTCGCAATGCACGCGATGAATATAATATGTGGGGGGATGTAACATATAATAATAATATGTTTCCACAGCAAAATATATTATTCGGATATATGGATGAGAATGGTAATCCCATTAGTTCATTGGGTGATAAAGTGAAAGTGAATGGTACGATCCGTTACCCGGTTAATAAGGATGTGTATACTAAATGCTTTAATGATAACGATACCCGTAAGCGAAGCACACTTCAGGCTGCTTATGAAAAAAAGGAAGATGGAACTTTATCTCTTTATGGGTTGTATCCGGCCAAGTTTTTGGGTACATTGCTTGATGGGGCTGATACGCGTAGTCCATTGGATGATTATCCTGTTTATCGGTATGCAGATTGCTTGTTGTTGTTAGCTCAAGCTAAGGCTTTTTTAGGAGAGGACCCTGTGGAAGAAATTAATGCAGTACGTAAACGTGCCTATGGTGAAGATTATTTTAATGCACATCCGGAAGTACAATATCCCAATGATAATGATGCCGCACTTTATGCGGATAATAAGTCTGTAAAACCGGATAATGCCGGTGCAATGGAAGCTGTTCTAAAAGAACGTATGCGTGAGTTTATGGTTGAAGGAAAACGTTGGTATGATCTGCGCTTAGCAGGTGATGAATATGTATTGGAACATACTACAGCAGAAGCAACCCGTTTGCTTTGGCCTATTGATAAGAATACATTGACTAATAATTCGGCATTGAAGCAGACACCAGGATATGAATCTAGTGGAGGAAAATAAAGTATTAGTTAGGGACATTCATTAAATATTACAAAATCAGCCAACTAATTCATACACAAAGTA